>JAEEGL014706118.1_pt1 | contig 33319 bp, 19 predicted proteins | sample 9134231 | NCBI WGS metagenome assembly JAEEGL01 (sample SAMN16246548, study PRJNA631951) | gut metagenome | biome: gut microbiome; feature: rumen; material: fiber-attached | host: Bos | place: Iran: Karaj | collected 2018-10 | reverse complement strand
TCTCCTCTAAGCTTATCTTCGCCTGAGACAGCACAATGGGAGGTTCATCTGTCGTAAGCCATGACTGCAGCTCCACCGGCCGAACAGCATTATTATCATTGATAATCTGTGCTACACGTCCGATGATCTTTTGTATATCCGGCGCCTTAAGTCCCATCTGGGAGGAGCCGTTGATAAAGACCATATAATATAAAGCATATGGTCTGGGCGGTTTAAGCAATTCCGCGCGTCCCCGTTCCATCAGTACCGGGGTCGTAACCTGTATATCCTCAACAATGTCATACAGGTACAGGCCCACAATATAGTCGACGTCCTGGGACAGCGGAGACGAGATCTCTATATTATTGGGGGAGGGTATGGGCTCGGGACACATCTTTTCCCTGAGCACCCTCACGATATATGCACTTACATCTGAAATAATAGGATAATCTGCCATTAGTATCTATCCGTTTCTGTCTTTACTCTGAATCCGGAGTTAATTGCCTCCGTTTAAGGTCTCAAGCAATTCATCTGCCTCAGCATCCATGGGCTCCGTAAGGCAGACCGCATAGCTTGTTCCGTAGAGATATTCCGAAGTGACCTTAAAATAGTTCTTCGAATCATCATCGGAAATATACGGATCTTTGGCCTTCACTATAATATTCTTTAAGGTTTCATCATCACTGCCGGTCCGCTCTGCCTTATCAGACCCTACCTGCAGGATAATGGCCGACGCGCCCAGGGACATTGTAGCGGTTTTTCTGGTATCATCATAAATATACCTGTATTTCGTACATTCGCCTATATTCCTGAGATTTATATACCGCGTAACTTTATCCTTGTACTGAGCGTACAGGTATGCACTGTTCCGTGACCTTAAGATATCCGCAAGCCTGGGAGTGATGTTAGCCGCTGCCACGTTTCCGCTCTTTGCGAGCCTTGATACCGCTGCCGCTGCCGCTGCCAGTCCCGCATCCGGTGCATCCTGGAGCGAATCGCCCAAAGCATTTCTGAGAACCGCCACGATCGCCGCTTCGTCCGGTCCCGCCTTCGCTGCAGAACCGCTGCCGCCGGCTGCAGTTCCTGCTGCCGCTGCCTTTTTCTTCATATCATCAAGGGCCTTGTCGATGGCCTTTAACATATCGTCAGAGACTCCGGGACCTTCCGCTTTTCCGATCTTATCCTTTATTTTCTCAATATCTTTTTTAAGATCATCCATTCTGGCAGCAATGACCGCCTGGATGTCAGCGGCGGACACACCGGCTGCAAGAGCTGCAGCCACACTGCTTGCCGCAAGGGCCGCTGCAGCATCAGCCGAGGCTGCGGCAGAATCGGCGGAAGCCTGGGCACTGTCCGCGCCGGCTCCGGCCGCAGCGCCCGTCAGCTCTGCCAGAGCATCCTTATCCTGCGCAATGCCTGCAGCCTTTTGCAGAGCATCGTCAATATCCTTCATTATATCATCGCCAAGTTTATCCTTTTCCGCCCTGTCCTTAAGGGTTCCCACCGCATTCAGAAGATCTGAACCGGTGGAATCACCGTCCCCGGCCACCTGCATGGCATAATCGGCTGCGTCTATACATTCCATGGTCGCCTTATCGTCGTCCGCCTGCTCCTTAAGAGAATTCAGCGTATTGACAGCCGAGCCTCCCACACTGTCCGAAGTGGAACCTTCCCCGCTTGCCATGGTATTGACCCCGGCCGTTACCGCATCGTCGATATTATTCATCATCGCCTGAGAGGTGCCGGCGTCCTGTGCCCTGTCCTTTATCTTATCAAGAGCATCCACAGCGCCCATTCCGGCAAGGGCATTTAAGGCATTGGAAATATCCGCATCCGGGTCGTTCGCAAGCTTTGCCAGCGTATCAGTAAGGATGGAATCCGCAAGGCTGTCGCCGGCCGTCTGTCCGGTTCTTGCCTCCTCATCGGCAATGTCCTGATCAACCGCTGCGATCTGCTCATCATATTGCTTCGCCTGCGCCAGATCATTATCATCCAGAGCAGCGTCACGCTTTCGCTGAAGCTCCTCCTTTTTGTCATTAAGCTCATCCAGCTTCGTTTTCAGGCTTTCATCGGAATCCTTAACCTTCTGCGCCATATCCTTCAGCCATTTCATATGGCTGTCGATGGAGCCTGTAGCCCTTGAGGAAAACGCATCCCCGGCGACCGAGCCGTACAGCCCGTCGGTCCACTGGATGGCTCCCTGAATATAAGTATAGGCTGTCGTCGCGGTCTCTCTCTGCTTATAAGCATCGATCAGGAATTCAAGCTCTCCCCGGCAGGCCTCCACCTTTCCAAACTGGGTTTCGAGCACGTTATCGGCTGCCGATGCACCTCCTCCCATGGACAGGGAATTAGTATACTCCTCACTTACCCCCGAGCTTACCGCTGCCGCGTATTTGGCCTCCCCCATGTTTAAAAGAGAGGAATCCAAAAGCCCTTTTTCGCTCTCCTGATTCTTGATCACGTTCTGCTCAATGTTCTGGATATCACGAAGGTAGGTGATCGGTCCTCCCGCACCGGAGGAATCGGTTTCTTCTATTACCTGCTTTGAATATTCATATTCGGCATGCCCAAGGATAGTATCACTGTCAGTCAGGGACAGCGCCTTATAATTCATATAGCTGGTCTGGCAGCTCTGTGTACAGTCCGAGATGGCATCAATGAGCCCCTGATTAATTGAGTAAGCGGGTCTTGGCACGCCATCATCCGTTGCGCCCCCATCCGGGGTCTCCTTATACTTTTTATTATAGTCGTCGTAATTCTGCTGCAAAGGACTCCACCAGTCCGTATCGTCCTTGTATTTCTTCTGTGTCTTGGTCCTTTCACTGAAATCATGCTTGACCGCATCCCGAAGCTCTCTTATATATTCGGGATCCTGCCCGTAATCTGAAGCTTTTTGGTTTTCCTGTCCGCTGGTGGAATCCTGGAAATTTCCGAAAACCGTATAATTCTGTCCGTTTGCCAGCTGGTTCAAAGCTCCCAGGACATTCAGATTACCGCCGGAAAGCTTATCCATCACAATAGCGCGTCTCTGCCCGTCAACCTTGGCCATAAGGGAATAGATGATCTCAGCCTCCTCCTTTTTATCCGAGGAATTAAGGCTCTGGTAGGCAGCAAAGAGCCTTGCCAGATCGGCATCACATTTATCCGTTTCCGAATCCTTAAGATTAAGACCGAAAAAGGTCTTAAGGATCTGGTAATTATACACATCGCTCCTGAGCGTTCCGGCCTTTTCGGAATTTTTCTGCTTAAGATAATCCTCCTCGGAGATCTCGTCCACGTCTGCCGAGCCCGCATACTGGATCCAAAGGCCCTCGAGCTCGGGAAGCTTCCTCAGATCATAGGGGTTAGGGACATCAAAAGGGTTAACGGTTTTTCCGGTCACCGCCTCCGTCATGGTTCCTGAGGAGTCGACAACATACTGCACAAAGAGCTCCCCTATCTCATCATCCGACACGGCCGTTCCAGAATCCATGATATCCGTAAGCCCTTCGGCATTGGTGATATCAAACCATTTTCCGCCCGCAAGCTCCGATTTATAGTAGATCGAGGTCTGGTTTGCCTCACCCCCGCTGTTCTGTGCCTGTGAATAGAGCTCATCCGTGACCGCATTTATATGGATAAGATAGGTTCCCACAAAAAGCGTCGAATCCTCTATCGTATGCGACGAAGCATATTCCTTATACTTTACGGCATTCTTTTCACTGAAGATAGCAAGGGCATCCCGAAGGAAAAAGGCGGCTGTCCCTACTATCACAAGGATTATCGCGATAAGCTGTAATATTCTCTTTTTTATCCCTGGATTCTTATTCATCTTTTATAATCTTTTTATTATCCGTATTAAAATGCGCCGTATATTTCAAGCCCTGACTCTGATCATAGAGCTCTACCTTAACCTTTGACAGATCAATAGTAACTATTCCCAGATATGTAAACGGCTTGCTGACCGCTATGGGCTTGCCGTCTCCGAGAGGAGTGCCGTCCTCTGCTAAAAGTCTGAAGTAGCCTATCTTCTCTGATTCAAGCGGCTTGACGCTGATGGAGACAAGGCCCGTCACATCACTCACAGTTGTATCAAAGGTACCTATTTCCCCGGTTTCTTCCTTGCGGATATTCATGGCAGTCGTTACGTTTATGGGGCCGGATTCATCTTCGGGATTGATGGTACAATCATCAATAAAGTCCGAGCCGTCATAAAGCCTGATAAAGACTTTATCCACCTTATCCTTCTCCAGGGCAAGAGCCCTGAGGGATTGATCCACCGCAGTACGCTTTCCTATCATGGTACCGTCGCACCACAGCTCATAATCCGAAACCTTTACAGGAAAATCCTCCGGGAAATAGAGAGTCAGTTCAAACATCTGCCTCTGGATTATGGATTTTAAGAAGTACTTTGCCTCCTTGCTGTCCTTTTCAACATAGCTCTCGCCCACTACAGCCGTATGAAGATCCGCGTCAGTCCCGGAAAGCAGGGAGCTGACCCCTCCGCAGGTCTGTCTGTCAAAGGAATAAAGGGTTGTGGTGTAGAGCTTCATGGCATCCAGCATCCCGTTCTGAAGCTCCTCGTAATCATCCTGGGCATCCTGATACTCATCAAGGGTCATCAGGCCCATGCGGTTTTTTACGGCATACTCTTTAAGGTCGTTCTCCATCTTCTTTACGTCCTTCTGAGCCTGCTCATAAGCCGCGCGGACAGAAACGTACTGGTTAAAGGCATCCTCCACCGTCTGATCCAGTTCCTTCTGCGCAGTCTTCTGATCCTTAAGCGCTGCAATGTAATCCAGCACATTCTGATAGAGTACATAGGGATCGTCCTCTATATACCGGATCCCGTCCAGATCTCCCTTCAGCCACTCACGCTTTATCCACACAAGCGGTATCCACCAGACCCAGATGATGGGAATGGATCCGCCCCAGTAACTGTCTATTTTATCAAGGAACTTCTTATAATCCTGCTTAAAGCCCTTTGTGCTTACATCCTGTCCGTTTAAAGCCTGATTGACATATCCGGCGATGATATTTGTATCTCCCCCGTATTTTTCCTTTATCAGACTGTAATTGGTGGAAAGCTGCAGCCTTGCCGTGGTCGCCTCGGCGCAGGCCTCATAGTAGCTTTGATCCCTGTCCTCGGTATAGGTGATCAGGTCAGGGAGTGAGGAACGATCGATCACTGCCTCGACATAGGGTTTTTCAAAGGTATAGCCGGTGGTGACATCGATGCCTATCATATCCGTCAGTTTTTTCAGGTCGGCCGCCAGCGTCCGTTTTTCTGCCGCCAGGGTGTTGTTCAGGCTGTCGACCTTTTTCTGCAGACGGTCTACCTCGTCCTTACTTGCCTCTCCCATCTTAAGCCTGGCCTGGTTGTGCGCGACCCCGTCCTGAAATGATTCCAGCTGCTTTTCATGGAAAGCGATCTTGTCCTGCGTCATGACCAGATCCACGTAAAGATTATTGACCTTTAAATTGACGTCGAACACGGTATCCTGAAGCTTGTGTTCGGCCACATCAACGTCCGACGCAAGCTTCAAAGGCTTAAACTGGAACTCGGAGGCCTGGTTGAAATCCGGCTTCTGGGGAAACTTAAAGTTCAAAAGCGGCGTCCACCGGAAGCTTGAGAGATTTTTCTTTTTCGCCTTCAATGACTTAAGCGCGCTTTCCCTTGCCGCTTTTTTCGACTCCACGCTATTCTCCGCCGATTCGTAGGCGCCGCTTTTCTGGATCGCAAGCGACCTTGCGGTGGACAAAGTCATGGTTTTTCCCTCAGCATACACCGGGTAAGCGGATGCGAAGGTAAACAGCGGCAGTATCAGGGCCGGGATCAGTATCCACGCCGTTATGCGATAAAGCTTATTCATTGTTTCCCATGGCTTTTGATATTTCATAAAAATAGAATTTTCCTCCCTTGGCATGACAGACAAAGGTATAGGCCAGATCTCCCCGCAAAAATGTATACAGATACACAGAATAACTCGTATCGTAGCTGTTGACTACAATATCGTCCGTAAATGCCGCGTTCATATCCATTCCTACTTTTCCCTTAAATTTCCTGGATTTATCGTTAAGTATATTGATGGAAACGGCCTCCGGAAAGGTCACGTTTGAATTTCCCTCATAAATCGGTTCTCCCAGCATATTCTTTAGCTGGGCCGCGTCAGAAGCCTCATCCTCCCCGATGGAGAAATGATCCGTGAGTACACAGACCGACTGCACCTTTACCGTATCGTCGGAGGCGCTCCCGTCGCTCTGAGCGTAATAGAGCGCGTCGATATCCGAAAGGGACATTGCGATGCTGCCGTCCTCTGCCGCATTCTCATACATCACCTGTTTCCCGGAATACTTTGCCCTGATGTCCTCCGGGCTTTTTCCTATCAGCTCACTGAAGACGATCTGGTCGGAGGCAAAGCTTCCGTCATAGATCACATCACCGCCGAGATCAAACAGCTGTCCTCTTCCGTCCTTCTTTCCGGCCATAAAGCCACCCTCATAGGCACGAGTGCCATCCTCGCGGTAAAGAGTGCCGCTTCCCTCAAAAAGATTCCTGTGGAAGGTCCCGTTATACCAAAGAGCGCCGCTGTCATAGTATTCGGTTCCGGTTCCCTCAAACATGTTCTTTTCAAACTGCCCGTCGTAGAGAGTGATCGCTTTGGGCGAATAAAGAGTACCCTGCCCGGTCACATAACCCTTTGATACCTCCCCTTCATAGGCAAGGAAACCGGATTTCCCAAGGATCCTCACCTTTCCCTCTGCAAGCCTTAACAGAACCGAAGAATATTTATAGGTCCGAAGCCCGTTATGCTCGGTAAGCTTGGCAAACAGTGAAGTAGCCGAAGAAATATACCAGATGCTGAGAACCCCGATTATGATGATGATCGCGTAGGCCAGGCGCTTGCTGATCATCCAGCCGAATATGGTATAGTAGTCGTCCTTATCCTTCGGCTTGATGTTTAAGACCTTTAAGAAAAAGTCCCTGACAGCACTGGTGATCTTTGTCCGGATAAAGGTCCAGCTCGTCCAGAGCCTGATCTTCGTAACGATCGGCGCAAACCTGGATTTTATTGTAGAGAAAAGTACACTGAACAGATTCTGACCCATGATACTGTCTTATTCCTTTATGAGTACTTCATTTCCATGCGGAGCCTTCCGGTAGCAACAGAATCCGTCCCACCGTTTAAATAACGCTCGCTCTCGAAAAGATACCACTTAACAAGCAGATCCTCCGGAAACTCCTTGAACAACTCTGAAAACTGATTCCTGGCTTTATAATAATCGCCCTTGTGGAAAGCGGATAGTGACCTTTCAAATTTATCTCTCTGTACTATCTTATTCTGCCTGTCCTTCGCCGAACAGGCATCCAGTACCTCAAACAGCTCAACCTTTATACCCGCGATCACCGCAAAGCCTATATAGCGGATCTCCCCCGGATCCTCCCTGTAAAGGATCGCTTCCGTAATGACTAGCGGAACCTTCAGGGTTTCAAACCAGAACGCACAGTCCTTCATTTCCTTGTTATACTGGGTTGTAAGGAAGGAAAGGCTCTGGGCGCCAACCCCCACAACTCCGTAGGTAAAGGGATCATGATGAAGAAAAGCCGAAACAAAGACTGAGTCCACATCAAAAGCATTACGATGAAGAAAACGGTTAGTCTTGTCTATTATGGAGGTTTTCTCATCAAGGAACAGGTACTCAAGCTCCGTCAGGGAACCGTCGTAGGAAACCAGGATCCCGTCCTTGTCATCCGTATACTCTGCCATATAGGCAACAATGTTGACAAGGCTCTTGATCCTTTTCTGCTCACTCTCCTGATCTTCTATCGAGAACATCAAAAGCGAGCCCTCCTTCATCACCATATCACCGTTCTTGACATCAAAGATCGAATCCTTGTCCATTATCGTTTCGATATTCTTAGGCGCGAAGCGGTAATATGCCTCAAAGATCCTGTACTTCTCATGGTTTGTTTCATCGATCGTCTTGGCCAGCTCCGAAAGGGAAGCCCACATGGCCCGGACGTCCTTAGCCGGGTACCCCGGCACCTTAAGCTTTGTGCGGCCAAGCGCCACATTCTCGATAGCATCGACGAACTGTCTCAGATCAAGTGACTGCAGATACATGATCAGGGCGATCACCAGGGATCCCGCAACAAACATGCCCAATATAAGAGGGATGAGCATCCGGTAGGATGATAAGAAGCTGACGACGAACAGGCCGTTATAACAGATCCCCACAAACGCCACAGGCTTCTCGCTGCTTCGTGCCCTTACCCCTACCGCATTCATGGTTATCATCCCCGAGTTGATCTGTTCTGTTGCCGAATGCTCCGTGCCGGAAAGGCGCTCTCTCAGTGAGATCATTTTCCCGCTGTAGACATAGGAGGCATACTGTCTGTTATATCCGCTTAAGGACGAAAGGATCTTTCCATCATCCAGATCGAGAAGAAACAGATCCACGAAAACCCTGTCATTTTCTCCCAGAGAGTAAAACCTGGAGAATTCGGTCTTCAGATCCCCGTATTTGGTGCTGTAGTAAAAATCGTCGTTAAAATCGTACTCCCCCAGATCTCCCAGACTGTCCAGTTCCCCGCTGAGTGCCATTTCCGTGTATTCCAGGTACTCGTTTTTCCGATCTTCAAGGTACTGCCAGCGAAGTATGACAAGGAAAACTATCAGGATCAGGAGGTAGGAGGCCTCAGTTGTCACGAAGAGATAGGCCATCCTGTTCTTGTCCTGCAGCAGCATATATCCGAGGATGAGGACAAAGCACCAGATCAAAAGCCCGCTTACCCAGATGACCAGATATTCCTGATAGAACATAAGCTTCTGCCAGAAGGAAAACTTTATCTGCTTCATGGCATTGGCCACGTGGGAATCCGGAACGAAAGGTGCCTCAGGCTCATTGACATCCGTCTGTACATAAAGAACCCCGTCTTTATACTGGGCGTCCACAAAATAGGAGCTCTCCGGACGGTTTCTTGAAAATTCCGGGCTGAGAGAATCCGGATCGGTATCCTTTCCCCTGTCATTCTCCGCTTCGAAGGCGTCATCCGGAGCCATGATGCTGTCTTCCCCAAGAGAGAAGATCTCAACGGATCCGTTCTCACCGTTAAGGGCCGTAACATAAAGCTTCTCCCCGTCCGCCGAGATATGTCTGGCATTTGACTGATCCTTCAGCATGAATTTATCCGTACATCCGAGCAGATCAAGCTCAGGATCATGCTTTGATATCCTATATTCCGTCTTTACTTCATCCCCGGAAACTTTCATGGTGTACCAGAGCGTATATACGGCTTCATCCAGGACATATACCGATACGATATGCCCGCACTTCACAGAGGTGCTCTTTATTATCCTGAGGATCGTTCCGGTATCATTCAGTCTGTAGAGGTATCCGTCCTCTCCGAAATTCTCACAGTAATAGATACCCCCGGCGGAGTATACCGCGGGATTATCGATCGTATAGTCCGGCTCATGCGGATTTAAGTCGATCACCTTTGACAGTATCAGTATCGAGCCCAGGACGCTCAGGATCAGCAGGCATATTAGAACGCGCTTACGCATTTTCATTGTTTCAGTGACTCCGTTCCAATCTTCTGAAAGCTGTTATAGAATAGCCTGAGGAAGGGGATATCCCCCACCACCAGGTTGGTAACAAGCAGGACAAGTGCAATTATTCCGACGATGAGCGCTATCCAGAACAGTATCCCGAACAGCCGGTCTGCGTTCCTGTGAAAGAATGCCTTGATCCTCTGTATCAGGTTTCCCTTTTTCACCGGCGCGGCAGCGATCCTCAGATCGCGGTACAGCTCCGTAAAGGTACTGTAGCTCTTGTTGGCGGCCTTTCTTGTCAGCAGCTCATAGACAACACTTTTTTCCTTTTCCTTGCTGGATAAGAGCTCAAGCAGGATGTCTGCGCATCTTGTTGCGCAATCCCGTTCATTCTTTTTCGCATCCAGGGTTTCAAGATCCATCCTGTAGCTGAAATATATGCTGTCATCCCTGGAGATATTGATCAGCTTCTGGTCAAGTATCTGAAAAAGGACAGGAAATCTCAGCCCCGAAGACAGGCAGGCAAGGATCAGATTAAAGCAGATCTCCTCGCACTGCTTAAGAGGATACGCTTCACCTACATAGAAGCTTTCCAGCAATCTCTCCGGGCGGTAGGGAAAAACAAGGATGAAGTCCTTCCCATCGGAAAAGCCGTCTATGATAGCTCCTCCGGAAAAGGCCGGAGCATCCTCCGAACTCTCAAAGTCGTTTCTGGCATCGTCCCTTTCGATATCAAGAAATTCATGCACGGTCTCATGCTCATGTATCACGACCAGAGTAAAAAGACTTCCGTCCGAAGAATCCTTCCTTCTGGCCGCAAAACATTCATTGACCTTTCCCTGAAAGAGACTGCCTACTATCGCATAATCTGACATGCCGAAATGCATCATCCGGCTCCTCCGGCAGCAGCTGCGCTCTCATCCGTATTCTCAGAACCCTCATATGCCATCTTCTTCTTAACAATGGCATAGGCATACGTACAGATCACAGGCATATCGGTACAGTAGATCCGTATCTCATATACACCATCCTTGGCAGGAGCAGTATAGATGCCGTCCGAACTGATCTCTCCGCTTCCCGGATTAGGCAGCTCGTAAGTTACGCTGCATTTCTTCATATTATTGAACCGCACGCTGAAGAAATGACTCTCCTTGGGGCCTAAGATGACCGTCGGTGTATTGACGGAAATGCTCTTATCGTAATAATCCTCTGTCAGCTCGATCTCTTCTCCCGACGGGAAGCGGACGGCAACCCAGCGGAAGGATAGAACGAGGTAATCCACAGCCTTTAACAGCCTTGCGGCTACAACGAAGGTCCCCTTTTCTTCCAACACCTTTACGGCTGTTTCCACATCGGCCAGCACATCGCTCCAGCTGCTGAAAAGCTCGGGATTTCCGTAGATCGTGCTCTGCTGGTTTGTTCCCAGTCTCGGATCTCCGGAAAGAGAATGATACCCTACCTGGACATGAACGTAACCCGGTCCCAGTCCGTGGGCGATCTCACCACTGTAGCGTATATCTCCCTCCCTTGCGTTTCTCCCCAGGGGGATCTCAAGGGTTCCGGCGGATACATGGGGAAGCTCCGACTTTCTGGGCTCAGAAGAGATCTTTGTTTCAACCTCTTTAACTGAGTGCCTGAGCCTGACCTCCTTTACAAAATATGACAGGTATTTTGCCCGTGTCAGCTCCTGCGCAGGGGCAAGAACATAATCTCTGACTCCCGCCTTTTCGATACTGTCAATGATATACGACCCCGCCTGACGCACCAGATGGATCCTTGCAAGGTTCACTCCCCTGTCCATCTCAGTCATATTTCTGGCCTCAAGGCTCATATGCCCTATCTCCTGGCCTACAAGCGCAAGAGGCACATCCTCCGACAGCCTTATCCTCATGGCAAAGTGCGATACGACTCCTATTGCCTGTTCATTTTCAAAAGCGTTAAGAGATCCGCTTCTGAGGATCAGATCAGTTTTATCCTCAGTAGTATCCATAACGGAGACCCAATATTCCCTGCGGACGGTTTCCCCTTCGGACAGCTCCAGATCATCGATCCCGATCTCCATATCATGCTCACCGTCAGGCGTCTCAAATACCGGCATCTCAAGAATTGCCCTGCAGGAAAGGGAAACCGCTTCCGAACTGAGCTTTGTAAACTCCATTACGATCTTTAAGTTCCTTCCCTTGGAGGCCGCTCTGGGCATGCTCAGAACCCCGACATAGTTCGTGCTCTTAAACAGCGTTTCCTTCAAAAGAAACTCATCATCAGTCCAGCCGGCCGAACCATCTCCATCATCCTCAAGAACCAGTTCATAGTCCTCGGCGATACGGTTATATTCGTATTCGCTCTCACCGTCCTTATGATTTACACTGTATACACTGTGTACGGGTTTTTCGTGATATTTAAGCTTAAGCAGAGCCGACTCTGTCTTAAGCTGGTCAAAGCCTCCGAGCGAAGAAAGCTTTTTAACAACCGATTTATCAACGATGACCTCCCGCCCCATTCCGTCTATGGCGGCGCCGCTCTCTATAATTATTGAAAGATCATCCAACCAGGTCACATCCAGCCCGCAGATGATGCCGTTTCCGTAAAGGAGACTGTTTAAGAACCTGTCCTTGTTGACATGATAGGTCTGCTCTGCCTCAAGATCGATGCTCGTCAGCATCTTCCCCGGATAATACCTGTTTTTTTCAAATGGATAAAGTTGACTGCTGCTCATAGGATCCTCTTCCCTGCTTTTTCAGAAAACCGTACCGGCTCAGAAACTGCTGCATTCATCTGCTTGGGAAAAACCGGCTGCATGCATGCTTCTCTTAACGCGGTACAACACTATGCTATGTTACCAGACCAATGGACACAAAACGGATACAATCCAGCAAACTGAATTGTATCCCCCTTCTTCTATGGCCCCGGCGTCCTTTAATCACAGGCACGCGGCATTGCGCGGCCCGGACTCCGGTTTACCCCTTATTATTATTTTTTTTTGGGATCTTTATCGTTACCTCCGTCCCCTCCCCAAGGGTGGAGTTAATGATCAGCCCGGCACCGACCTGCCTTCTCAGTCGTTCCCTGACATTCTTTATGCCGATATGCTTGCGATCCTCTTCGTTTTCTCCTTCCTTATCAAAACCTCTGCCGTTATCAGAGATCGTTATAAAGTAATTCTCCGTGTTCTCTCTTGTCGAGATCACCAGAATTCCCTCTCTCCCCATAGGGACAATGCCATGACGCACTGCATTCTCCACCAGAGGCTGTACCGTAAGGGCCGGCAGCGAAAAATCCGTTACGGGCGTCACGATACTGTAATTCAGTTCCTCCGGAAACCTCAGCTTTTCCAGTGCCAGATAGGCCCGGACGTGATCCATCTCCTGCTCGAAGGGGATCGGTTCCTCGGAATCCATGAAGCTCATATTTGCCCTGAGATAATCCGACAGATCCGATATCGCCTGCCGCCCGGCCTTTAGGTCCTTTCCGCACAGGATATAGATGGAATTCAGCGCATTATACAAAAAATGCGACTTTATCTGGGAAAGGGCGATCCTTGTCTGAAGCTCCTGTATGGTGTCCTGCTGCTTTCCCAGTTCACTCTCCCTCTGTCTGTTCACGCGTTTATGATGGATACGGACCAGCAGATTGGAAAGGATCAATACTACGAATAAAACCGCAGAGAGGGCAAAGGACAAAAGCATAGGATTCATCTTCATTGCAGATAATCCCCCATCAGCATGCCAAGAGTAAATTCACTCCAGGCGTACTGGCTCATATATTCGCCCTTAAACAGACTGCTGACTCCCTCTACCTCTCTGTTTTCCAGGTAATCATAATAATCACACTCTATCCGGTCTGTTGCGATGCCCATCGATCCCCGTTCTCTTATGATGCAGTCTCCGTATCCGCATTCCTCCAGTGTGTTCAGCAGATCCGACCTGACGTTTTTAAGGTAGGAGATATGGTCGTTGTCGGCTAAATCTCCCTCCCACAGAACGGAAATTATCTCCCGGTTCGTACTCAATGCCCCTCTTCTGTCCACAAGCCAGGCCATCAATTCCTTGGTCTTCTGATATCTGAACTTTAAGGGCCTGCCGTCGAGAAAGACCTCAAAGGACCCAAAGGTCCGCACATAAAGCTTTCCCCTGCGCTCGGGAACCGGATTCCTCAGATGCTCAATCTCAGAACGGATCTTATCGGCCGTGACAGGCTTTAACACATAGCCGCTGGCCCGCATGGACATCGCTTCCAGGGCATATTCATCGTAGCCTGTCGTAAAGATGATATTTATCTCAGGATATCCGTCAGCCAGCTCCTTCGCAAGGGTCATGCCGTTCTTTCCCGGCATCTCGATGTCCAGAAACGCCACATCCGCTCCGTTATTCTCGGAACACCACTCCAATGCCTCCTCAGGCCTTCTGAAGCCTCTGACCTCAGAATCGGGGGAGGCAAGGGCGATCTCTGTCATAAGCCCTTCCAGAGCCAGCTTCTCATCGTCAACAGCGATAATCCTCATGCCCTGCCTCTCCGGGACTTCTTCTCGCTCGGCGCCACAAGGATCAATATGCACATCGCGATGCTCAGCCCCGAGATGATGATAAGCCAGAGCTTGTTGTCACTCTTCTGGGTCATGCTGTCTGCGCGGATATACCTGTTCTCGTTCTCACTCCCCGTTTCCGAGGTCAGTACCGTCTTTTTGCCGGTCAGGGCATCCCCGCGTATGATAACGGAATAATCCGAAGCATGGGTAAATTCAAATTCCGCATATCCGTTATTATCCACGGAACTGGAATTGATGTAATCCATCGCCTTTTCACCTTCGTTATAATAGTAAAGGTTGGCGTACATCCCCTTGTTTTCTTCACCGACATTCAGTCTCATCAAAGCAGTAAAGCCAAACACGCCGTCATGAGACAGTGTCAGATTGATATGCGGATATACATCGGCGACGGCGTTAACGATCTGGGAAGGGATATTTTTCGTATCCTGCCGGACGCGGAAATCAATATCGTCCTCGGGAAGCTCCGTGTATGAAAGACCGTTCAGTATCCAGGTCACGGTATCATCCATTATGAACCAGCAGGTCACATCCCGCTCTGAGAAAGCGTTCAGCATGGCTACCGGAACAACCGTGCTCCCGTTCATATCGATCTTTATCTCGGCAGGCGAGATGCACTGGATCGTTTCCTTTTCTATCCTGTCCCAGCCACTGGTAAGCTTTCTTCCGATAGGTATGCCTTCCGAGGCATCCACGATATAGGGAACCCTGTCCCTGACCTTCTGGTCTGCCGGCTCGGCGGCATCTGCCGCTGCCGCTGCCCCTGCCGCGGTACGCTGGTCTATATTGCTGGGGCCGGACGTCAGAGGATTGCCCGATGATCCTGACTGCGATGCCTGGCCCGAGCTGCCGGAGCTTCCGGAGCTTCCGGAGCCCGATCCCGAACCGCCGGCTGCCGCGGCATTCGCCGCTTCCTTTGTGGTAAGCTTACCTGACTTAACTTCGCTGATATTGCCTGCCTTGTCCTCGATAACTGCATAAACAAGATAGTCAGTCTTTGCAGTAAGGCCGTCCACCGTAAACTTCCCTTCCTCTTCTTTCTTACCGGAATTAACCACATCCTTAGGTTTGGGCTCTGCCTCATCCTTTTTCTTTACAAGGATATAATAATACTTTATACCGCTCTCGGCGTCGGTACCCTTTACCGTGATCTCCGCCGTGGTTTCCTTTGGATTCGGGCTTATGCTGTCCACCTTCGGTTTGATCTCATCCTCCCAGATCCCGCATGAGGAGAGGTAGGTAGGATCCGTAGACTCATTCTTGGGAATAAGCTTTGCATAGATATAGTTGAGCTGATCCTTCTTAAGAGCGGGCCTTGAAGAATTGCTGTAGATCGACCAGTACTCCACCGTTTCCGCTTTCTCGCTGGTCGCGGTTTTTTCAAGCTCCATTTCCAGCGCCTTCATGGAACTGTAGAACTTTTCTCCTATATAATATTCTATATGGTCGATCCCCGGTCCCTTTTTATCCGCCGTGATCTTTATCTCTTTCTGCTCATTCGTGTAATCATCCACCTTATCCTTGTTCTGCACAGAGGTGTATACATGATTCATGACCTCTATGCTCGCCGAATTGGACCCGGAAGCGGAGCTTGAGACCACCTCGCTCACATTTCCCGCCTTATCCTTTACAACGGCATAGAAGGTATAGGAATCCTTATTGGGAAGCTTCAGGGTAAAATCTCCTGAATCCCCGTTGGCAGCGACCTTGCCCGAGCCTGTCTCAGCCTTCATTATCTGTTCGGCCGTGGGAGCCTTTTCGCTTGAAGGCAGTCCCAGAACATAGTAGGTACTGATCCCGCAGCCCTCTTTGTCTCCCGCCATATCCTTTGCGTCAATGCTGATCTCGGCCTTCTTTTTCTTTACATTGGCCGAAACCTTTGATATCTGCGGCGCCGTTTCATCCTCCCAGATACCGCGGGAGGAAATATGACTGTCATCACTGTACTGTACGTAGATATAATTTATCTGATTCGGTCTGAGCTGAGGCCTGTTATCATCCGAATATTTTGACCAGTCGGACCTTTCGCTCAGGGTCGAATCGGAAGTAATGAATTCATCCTTAAGTATCAGATACTCAACGTTCTCCGCATTCTTCGGCAGGATCTTTATCTCCTTCGGCTTATTGAGATAAACATCGACAACCTGCTGCTGCTGAAGAACGGAAAAGGTGTAATCCCCGACGGAGATCGCCTTTGTGGACGGATCCGACGGATCCTTGCTCTTTACGGTTATGGGAGGGTTCAGAACAAAATCCGTGGCAGCGCCCGTCGTTGAAAAGACTCCGCCCTTTACCACGGCCTTCAGGGTATAATCACCCTTCGTTGCCGTAAATCCGCCGTCCGCATCAAGAGTAACCTTGCTGTCATTCTGCCAAAGCTCCAGCTCCACCTTCTTCTGTGTCGCATTTTCCGGAAGAACGGTAAACGTCGAGCCAAGGGCCACATTTCCCTTTACGCTGTACTTTTCTCCCTGTATCACCTGAAAATCCGCTTTCGGAACCGAACTGACTATATCGGTCACCGAAACCTTTGAAGAAGAAGCAGCGGCTGCCGCATCATGGGAAACGGCCACGGTAAATACCGAAAGGTGATCGGCAGAAACCGATACGGTCTCCTCCGAGGTATCTACCTCTGCTCCCACGTTAACCGCGCTCTCAAGCCCATCATCAAAGTGATAGACACTGATGCCCGATCCCTCGCCTGCCTGATCAAACAGCCCGGAGGTGCTGAAGGTCACCCTCGCCTCACCATACTCCGTATCCGGCTGCAGCTCATTGCCGTCCTCATCTACAACTGTAATATCGAAGGACAGCATTGAAAGGGTCTGTGCTGCCGGTGCGTCAACCGGCTGCAGGGCATCCTCATCCCCGCTCAGGTAGGACTCTGTCAATGCATCGTCCGTTAATGTATCACCCGTTGTCATGCCCATATCCGACCGGATGACCTGTTCTATCCTCTCCTGATCAGCCGAATCGCTTATCCGTCTTACCGTCAGGACAGCATTCTCGGGGAATACTCCCGCCGGGGCCTCCATCGTTACGCGCACGCCATCGGAGATCACAAACTGCTTAAACTCCATTTCGATCCCGTTCTCGCTTACGGTCAGTCCGTCGATCACGCCTTCTTTATTATCTTCCTTCCTTGCGCCGGAGATCGTTACCCTGATCGTCGGAAGCTCTGCCTCTGAGGTCAGTCCGAAAGCAGCGATATCGGGAACATAGTAGAACACATCTCCCTCAACAGCCGCCTGGAATACGCTTCCGTAAGGGCTCCTGTCCCGATCGAGCTCCCACCTTACTCCCTGCAGGATCTTATGCTGACCCTGTGGAAGTTCATCGGTATATCCGGGATCATAGGTCTCAAAGCCTTCGGTATCCTCATCGTTTTCCGCTGCATAAACCTTCTGTACGAACAAGGATCCTAAGCCCTTTAAGATCGTATCTGCCGATCCGGTGATCTCTGCGGGAGCGCCTTCTTCTGTGCCGGTATCTCCCGTCGGTGTTTCCTCAGGCTGCGTAACCGGGGTATCCTCCTGCGAAACAGGAGCAGGATTTTCCTGTCCTTCGCCGTTTTCCTGTCCCTCGCCGTTTTCCGACGGAGTCTGAGGCGAAGCGGGTTCACCGCCCTCCTGTGACGCGCCTCCCGCTGCGGGATCCGAAGCTGCGGGCTCACCGTTCTCACCGTTTTCCCCGTTATCCGTCGTCGGGGCCGGAGTCGGCTCAGCATATTCTCCGCCCTCTCCGGGCTCGCCTGTGGGTGTCTCTGCAGGAGAAACGTTTTCCTCCTCCTGGCCCGGCTCGCCTGTCGGAACCTCGGTCGGGAGAGCATATTCACCCTCTTCCCCGGGCTCCTCTGTCGGCGTCGGAGTCACAACGGCGTATTCCCCCTCCCCCCACGGCTCTTCTGTCGGCACGGGATCAGGAGGCAGTGTTGGGATCATATCTTCATTGCCTTCCTCGCTTTCCGACCGGATGATCACATCCAGCTCATCCGGGAAGCGGATGTCCGCTTCGCTGCCTTTTAACGGCAGCTCCTGATAAGCGATCCCGTCCGGAAGAGCGGCGAAAGCCACAATAACCCTTCCGTTTTCCGAAGAATCAGCATTTACCGCGCTGCCGATGCCAAAGCTGGTGCTGAGCACCGCCACCGCCAGAGTCCCGGCAAAAAGCCTCTTTCTGAGCTTACTCAAGTCGTTCCATTTATCTCGCATCATAACCTGTCTTCTCCTGTTGGTGGTGAAAATTATTAACCCTCAGATCATTTTATCATGCCAATGGGCACAAAAGAGACCCACTTTTTTATATCCTCTGCCGATACCCGATAATCCGTCACGGATCGGCATGGACGATCTATTCATCACCCCCGGTGTCACCCTCATCATCTCCGAAGCCGGAATCGTTGTCTCCGCCGTCTCCCTCCGGCGCTTTCTGCGAACCGCTGTCCAAAAGCTCATCAAGGCGCAGCCTCGCTCCCTCCTCGACAAGCTTTGTGTCTATGGCGCTCTGTAAAAGCTTCTGATCTGTCTCAAGAGCCTTTTTAGCCTGCTTTACGGCCCTGACCGCCTCCTCGTTATCCGAATGCATACGAAGGAATTCATCCGCCGCTTTCAGCGCCTCATCGCAGCGATCCTTCATCTTCTGAGCCACCGGCAGATTGATATCATCCCTTCCGGGCTTAAGTCCCAGCTTCTGCAGACCGCCGTTATAGTTTTCAAACTTCTTATTGAAGTTAATGTATTCCTCTGATTTTTCCGCTTTAGCTCCTCTCAGTCCCTTTCCGGCCTTCTCAATGCGCTCAAAGCCGTCGGAATTACAGCCGTAAGCCTTACGGTAAGCCATCCCGGTCTGTTCTGTCAGATCCCTGTCAATACGCTTTTTAAGATTGCTCCTGACCTGGTCGCCCCTTTCCTTAAGCCTTCTCGAATTCTCAGCCTCCTGAGAGCCTACCTCCGTAAGATCCACGTAGAGATTCTTATACTGAACCTCCGCCCCGCTTCCGTTCAGATTCGGTCGCGCCATGGTGATCACGTGATTACCCCTGGCAGCAATGAGGGCGATATAGTTACGGATCATTTCCTCATCCTGGGCAGGCTTTCCCGTGGTTTTGTACCAATACTGCTCCTTAAGATAATTACGAAGGCTCATGCCGTCCACATACAGGCAATCCATGACCCCGCTTATCCCCATGCTCTTGTAAAAACCGCTGCCGCCGTCCTCAAAGCTTCCCGCCCAGTCCGTAAGCTGACGATAAAAATGGCGCGCGGCCTCCTTTGCCTTTACAGTAAAGGATCCGTTCTGCATCGCATCGTCGGAAAAGGCCTTCAGATCCGACCGGGCCTTGATCACATCCTGCTTTTCCTGTGACTTGACCTTCGTTGTCGTCTCTTCGGTCTCCATTGCGGTCTTTTTCATCTCCACCTTTTTTTCGGGAGCTACATCCACGGTATTCTGCGTATGGATACGTGTCTGCATAAGAGGCCCGTTATTTGCAAACTGCTGCACTCTCGGATTATAGGCATATGCCGGCTGCATAAAGGAATCACGCTCGCCCGTATCCTGCTCTCCCGTCTGAAAAACGGATCTTTCGGTATTAATACCACCCGTTTTGTTCAGTTCTTCCTTCTTTTTACTGAGCTCTCCAATCGATAACTCTCCGCTGCCCATATTCCAACCCTTCCTTATGCGCCTCTTTCTGATCAACAATAGTTACTATTCATGGCCCTTGCGGCCATGACAGTCACGGGTTTTGCCGATATAAACCGCCTTCGGCTGACGATCCGTCGTTTTTCCCCGTTTATAAACTCCCGCCCAGCGCTTCCAGCTCATCGACCACGCAAACACAATTCTCCGAAACATGATCGAGCAGGAAATTAAGCTTATCCCGCGGTACGGCGACACGTCCGTCGGTAAAGGCCCTCCTGTCATCCGTGCAGGTCAGGAGATCGCGCTCAAACCCGTAGACGCCCCTTGGAGTACTGTTCTTCACACCTCTTTCTCCCAGTCCGTCCTTTCCTATAAAGCCTACCGTTGACATCACCATATACCAGCTGCCGTGAACATCCTTCTCATGCAGGGCAACCCAGGCTGCTGTTTTTCCCTGTACCGCCACCATGAATATCTGCTCTGTTTTTTCGGCGATCGGAAGAGCCGCTAAAAAACCGGGAGAAGCCTCATTGTCATTCACCTGAGAGGGCAGCTGGTGCGTCTCCTGTATCCCCGGCCCCATATCATTTGCAACCTGCAGCGGAGATTCGCCCGAATCGATCCCCCCTGTATATATGACAAGGGACTGATCCAGCCCGGTATCCTGAAGTATCTTTAAGAGGACGTCATTTACGCCGTACAGTTCGATCTTCCCATGCTTCAGGCTCTCGATCTTCTGCCCCATGATAAGCCCCCTCAGCCCGGCGCTGGAGAAATAAGGCGCTTCTGAAAGATCAAGCTTGACATAGCTGCTTTTGCTGCAGGCATCGGTTATCTTTTCAGTAAACTCCTCCGCAAAGTTTGCGTCTATTCTTCCTTGTATATTCAAAATCAGGCAGTCTGCACCCGGTATTTCCTGAATGACCAATGCCGATCCTCCTTCCTCCCGGAATTATCTTTCTTTATCATTCCCAAAAAACCTGAAACCGATCATCGTAATATCATCATATGCCTCCAGTCCGGCGGCGAACTCATCGATCCCTTCCCTGACGGAGGAAAGCAGGGTTTTCATATTCATGTCCTGATTCCCGTTAAGAACAGAAAGTATCCGCTCCTCTCCGAAAAGCTCATTCTTCTCATTCACTGCCTCAGGCACTCCGTCAGTATAGACAAAAATAGAATCTCCGGGATACAGAAGGAATGTGTGAGCGGAATACCTGCTTCCGGGGAGAACTCCGACTATCGGGTCATGTCGATAGCGAAGGAATTCATATTTTCCTCCGGCCCGTTTCAATAACGGATCCGTATGCCCGGCATTGGCCGCGATCCCATTTCCGGTCTTTATATTGATGACCGCCATCCAGACCGTAACAAAAAGACTATATTTATTGATATCACAGAGCTGCTCGTTGACATCACTCAGTATTTCCGAAAAAGCTCCTCCCTGCAGCGCCCTTGTCTTAAGCAGAGCCTTTGCGGACATCATGAACAGGGCTCCTGGCATTCCCTTGCCGGAGACATCCCCAATAAGCAGCATCAGATGCTCCCCGTCCAAAAAAAAGAAATCGTAAAAGTCGCCTCCGACCTCTTTTGCCGGATCCATCATGGCATAAAGCTCAAATTCCGGTCTGTTGGGAAATGCAGCCGGAAGGGTTGCCTCCTGGATCTGAGCCGCATTGGAAAGCTCCGTTTTGGTCCTTTCATTCTCGGCCGTCATGGTAAGCAGCTCCGATTTATACTGCTCAAGCCCTGTGATCATTCTCGAGAAATCCTCTGCCAGTGATTCCAGCTCATTATTTGTCCGGATAGAGGCAAGACCTTCGATGGCTTTGTCCGGATTTCTGTCTTCTCCGTAGGTCTCGATGATATACTGTTCCTTGTGGACCGGCATGACAACAACTTTTTTCAGATAATATCTGACCCACATAAGTACCAGGAACATCAGCACTATCATCACGGCAAAAACAGCTATCACCATCAAAATGATATCGGTGATGATATCCCTTAATGAAAGGGTCGCGGCAGAGACCATCACCATATTGCCATTGTTATCGTGAACCGGCGCATACATATGCACCATGCCTTCCATATCTATCAGAGAGTCGGACATGGAATCAAATTTCTGAGGCGCTATCCCCGTGGCCCATACCTCTTCAAAAACAGTATAATCTCCTCTGGTATAGGGTTCCTTCACTCCCAGCTCATATACCTGCCCGCCCTGGCTGATACGTTTTTCATCAGACTTCACGCCTGTCACGTAAAAGAACAGATATTCCTTATCATCCTGCACATCCATGGTAAGCGAATAGGAATATATCAGCCCGAATCTCTGCTTGATCTTATCAAGCTTCCGGGAACAGCGCGCGTATACAGCTTCCGCATACAGAAGCTGTATATCGGGGGGATAGGATTCGATCTGCTCGGCGGTCACCTTACGGATATTCCCGAAACCTGAGCGGCTCTCGAACTCCGACTCAAGCTTTCCAACCCCTTCACTGTCATATACATACCGCATTTCATTATAATGATCATGCCAGTAGGGCACAAGCCATTCCATGGCACTGTAGTCCTCAAAGATTTCCGAGGTATAGCATGCGATCTCAAGGGCATTATCTCTCCGCCTCTCCATATAGCTCTTCATAAAGAACCCCATGAGAATAAGCCCCTCCAGAGTAGTAATAAGAACAAGGAAGGCTATCAGAGGCCAGATGAACTGGTTTATGATCCCTTTTTTTAAATCCGACGTATTCAGTAAGTCCAGATTTTCGTGATTGGTCAGTTTATCAGATAGCATTATCGTTTGTCCGTACATAAACCGTATAATGCGCGAACGCGGCACTGTCCCGTGAGCGGAACGTCAGTTTTCCGCGTTTGTAAGTATATACATCATGTACAGAGTCTTGTATTCGAAATAATCTCTCAGAACAATATAGCACAAGATCGTCATGATTTCCACTCAAAACCCATAAGAATATAGGGTTTTGCGAATATAGGCAGGTGAACTGTGGATGATAACAGCAATATTCCGTACTGCCGGCTGTATTTTTTATATATTAAGGAAACCCGTGAAAGCCCTGAAAACAGCCCCCGTAGCATAGGATATGGGGGAGATCCCTATCCCGTTTAAGATAAATATCACTATAAGCAGTGCAAAGGCCGAATACCGCTCGTATTTTAAAAACAGTCCGTATAATCTGTCCGGCAGGGCAGCCGTTACCAGTCTGGAGCCGTCCAGAGGCGGCACCGGTATCATATTGAAAACGGCCAGGCTGATATTAAGGTATGCCGCGTATATCAGCCCCTCCGCCAAAAGCCCGAAAACCGGAGCTGCGCCTCCTGCCGCAATGATAAGCTTAAGTATCAGCAGAAGAAGCAGGGACATGATCAGGTTTGACAGTGGGCCGGCAAGGGCCGTCAGGGCAAAGTCCCTCTTGGGGTTCTTAAAATTACCGATATTTACCGGAACAGGCTTCGCATACCCTATCCCCAAAAGCAGAACACACAGGGTCCCGAACATGTCCATGTGGACCATTGGGTTTAGTGAGATCCTTCCCGCGTTCTTTCCCGTCGGATCCCCCAGTCTGTCCGCAACCCACGCATGGGCGCTTTCATGCACGGGAAAGCAGATGACTATCGCAAGTAAACGTACCAGAACCTTTTGTATACTGTCATTTGTCATGATAATAATGTTTCTTCCTTATATAAATATTCTGAGATTCAAAGATGCCGGCTAAAGGATCTCCTGCCCTGACCCGGATGGTAAAATGTGCAGCTCTCCCTTAGCCTTCAGGCCCGGGAAGGTTTCGATGCAGACAGCGTGAAGGCTGTTGAAAATACTGGTCTCGATCTCGGGATTGTCCTTTTTCAGACTTTTTATAAGAGTTTTTACCTCCTGCCTTTTGGAGCTTCCTTCTTGATCGCAGAGGGCAGCCTTCTCCGTAAAGCGGCAGGCGCACCGGATAAATTCCAGTCCGTTATAGGTCCGCCAGGCAAGAATATCCTCCTCCCGTATGCAATACAGCGGCCGTATAAGCTCCATTCCTTCAAAGTTGGTGCTGTTAAGCTTCGGAAGCATCCCCTGAAGCTGAGAGCTGTAAAACATTGCCATTATGGTGGTCTCGATCACATCGTTCATATGGTGACCCAGGGCGATCTTGTTGCATCCCAGTTCCCGGGCCTTTGCATAAAGACTGCCCCTTCGCATCCTGGCGCAGAGGTAACAGGGAGATTTGTCCGAACTGTTGGCCACATCAAAGATATTTGTCTCAAAGATCGTGACCGGGATGTTAAGAAGCTCTGCATTGCTCTCGATCTTTTGCCTGTTCGGTTCATTATAGCCGGGATCCATGACAAGATAAACCACTTCAAAGGGAAAATCGCTGTGGCGGTTGAGCATCTGCATGAGCTTTGCCATGAGCATGGAGTCCTTGCCTCCCGAGATACAAACAGCTATCCTGTCCCCTTCCCTTATCAGCTCATATCTCTTTACGGCCCGGATAAAGGGCGTCCACAGCTGCCTGTGATATTTCTTCTGAATGCTTCTCTCTACAGCCTTATTTTTTTCCGTTATCTCTGTCATCGTCCTGCCCGCTTCACAGCCTTTTTATCCAATATCATTATAATAGCAAAGATTTTGTCTGAAAACAAATGATAAGCGTTACCATTCACGCTTCTTGTTATTTTATTGTACCGATACCCTGTTCTGTGTTATCATATGATAATAGAAACTTGTAAACATCTTAATCTCAATATACCGGAATCGGGTTTCCTTTTCCGCAGCGTAATAAGATCATGAACCTGAGTCTGTATCTGTCACAATCATGTTCCGATGCCTGGGACGATTATCAAAGGTCCCTGAGCTCACCCTTCTTCCCCGTATGGGACTATATCATCCTGACCGCTTCCAATGAACATCAGGCCGAGGGCTTTAAGGCCCAGATCAGGGAGCGCGCAGAGTATCTTCCCGAAAAGACCGTGATCGGCATAGTGCCCGATGAAGGCGGCGTCCGGGTCGGTTCGGGCGGGGCAACGCTCTCCGTTTTAAAATGGCTCAGAAAACGTGAGCCCTCTTTTGAAGGGCTTCGGGTTCTTGTGATACATTCCGGCGGTGACAGCAAGCGCGCGCCTCAGTACTCGGCTCTCGGAAAGCTTTTTTCTCCCGTGCCTCACAGGCTCCCGGACGGAAGGAGCTCTACCCTGTTTGATGAGTTCATCATCTCCATGTCTGCCGTGCCCGGGAGGATAAGGGAAGGAATGCTCTTACTTGCGGGAGATGTCCTGCTCCTGTTTAATCCGCTGCTCATTGACTGGTCCGGTCGAGGAGCCGCAGCCATCAGCTTTAAGGAGGACGTAGAGACCGGAAGGAATCACGGTGTCTTCCTGAGAGGTGATGACGGCTTCGTAAAGACCTTTCTGCACAAGGAATCCACAGAAAACTTAAAGGCCGCCGGCGCCGTCAATCAGGCGGGCTGTGTGGACATAGACACCGGAGCGATCCTTGTGGGAACGGATGTCCTGGGCTCTCTCTGGTCCCTGATCAGCACGGATGATATCCTCGACGAGGCTAAATATGAGCTTTTCGTAAATGACAGAGTCAGGCTTTCACTCTACGGCGATTTCCAGTATCCCCTGGCCCAGGATTCCTCCCTTGAACAGTTCTACGAGGAAAAGCCTGAGGGGGATTACAGCGAGGAGCTCAGGGAAAGACGTTTTGCGCTGTGGAATGCTCTCAGGCCCTACCGTCTTAAGCTTCTGCGCCTTGCGCCCGCAAAGTTCATTCATTTCGGAACCTCCGGTGAAATACTTGAGCTTATGACAAAGGGCGTCGAAGAATATAAGGATCTCGGCTGGTCCGGTGTGATCAATTCCGCCTCATCCGTGCCATCCTATGTTTCCGTGGTGGACCCGAAGGCCGTCACGGGCGAGGGTGTCTATGCCGAGGTCTCCTATGTACATTCCGGCGCGGTCATCGGTGACGGCACCCTGCTGTCCTGTGTTGAGATACAGGACGAGGTCATACCCCCGGGCGTAGTTCTCCACTGCCTCAAGCAGACCGACGGAAAATTCGTTGCAAGGATATTCGGCATCAATGATAACCCTAAGCAGAACAGGCTGTTTGGCAAAATGATACCCTCCTCTCTTTCTTCCGATCTCTGGTCCGCGCCCATCTATCCCGAGTGCTCTGCCATAAGGGAGGCCGTTTTGTCGGCGCTTAAACTCTATGATAATGTCATGGCAGACAGATGGGATCTGATCGAGGGAGGAAAAAGCCTCGCCTCCGGGTTCTTGGATGCCGACTCCGGCGCAATCCTTGACTGGAACAGAAAAATGCAGGAGCTGGTTTTGATGAATCACCTCGATTCAATGATCAAGACCGGAACCCCCGCCACAAAGCTGTCCCCTTTGACGGAGCTTACAGAGGTTCAGCGGAAATGGCTCGATGATCATATCGCGACAGCCGATTATTCCGAAAAGATGCGGCTTCATTATTATGTGGGAACAGCTCTTAAAAACGAAGTGGAGGTCGCCAAGGCCTTCCGGGCTCTTTCAAGCGCCATCCTCGACTCAACGCTTAAGTCCCTTGAGGAGAACAGGCAGGCCAGGATATGCATGGACGAGATAAACGTGGCCCTGCCTCTTCGCGTAAATTTCGGCGGAGGATGGTCCGACACACCTCCCTACTGCAACGAAAACGGAGGAACCGTTCTGAACGCCGCGATACTGTTAAACGGAAAAAGACCTGTAAGCGTTAAGCTCAGAAGGATCGATGAATATAAGATAGTCTTTGACAGCGGTGATATGGATGTCCACGGTGAGTTTACGGATATCATATCCCTCCAGTCGGTAGGCGATCCCTTTGATCCCTTCGTTCTTCAGAAGGCTGCCCTCTTAGCCTGCGGTGTCATCCCTAAAAAGGGCGGGGATCTTGAGACCGTGCTGTCACGGCTCGGAGGCGGCTTTATCATGGATACGGAGGTGACGGGGGTTCCGAAGGGAAGCGGTCTCGGCACCAGCTCCATCCTCGCGGCCGCCTGTGTAAAAGCGCTTTTCAGTTTCCTGTCGATCCCTCACACCGAAAGCGATCTCTACAGCCACGTCCTTTGCATGGAACAGATAATGTCCACGGGAGGCGGCTGGCAGGATCAGGTAGGCGGCGTAACGGACGGGATCAAATATATCACCTCCGGTCCCGGTCTTAAGCAGGAGATAAAGGTACAGCATGTTATCCCGGATCAAAAGACCATGGAGGATCTGAACGAACGCTTTACACTGATCTATACCGGTCAGAGAAGACTGGCCCGCAATCTTCTTCGTGATGTCGTGGGAAGATATATAGGAAATGAGAAGGATACGGTAAGCGCGCTGAACGAGATCCAGCGAAATGCCGCCCTGCAGCGCTTTGAGCTGGAGCGGGGACATGTGGACGATTTTGCAAGGCTGCTTTCCGAGCACTGGGAGCTCAGTAAGAAGATCGACTCAGGCTCCACGAACACCCTGATCGATCAGATCTTCGATTCGGTGGATGATCTTCTTGCGGGTAAAATGGTCTGCGGAGCAGGCGGAGGCGGATTCCTGCAGGTCGTTATGAAAAAGGGCGTATCAAAGGAGCAGCTCCAGGCAAGGCTTAAATCCGTTTTCTCGGATACGGAGATCAATGTCTGGGATTGTACACTGGTATAAGAGCGTAACGATTTACGGCGGGATCGCACATTTGTCGCGCGATCCCGCCGTTTACTGTGATCATGAAATATACCTCAGGCAGGCGAATAAGTAAGCTCGAAAATATCCCTCCTTATTATATAGAAGTCATTGGGGTCATCCGCGCGGCAGGCCATGTAGTCGCCCGGCTCCCCCTTCATATATTTTTCATCATACCATTCGGTAAATAGCTTCACGGCCTGCGTAAGCTCGGAGGCCATTATAAAAGCCTTTCCCGTCGAGGCGCAGGGCTTCATATGCTCATACAGCTCGTATACCTTTCCCTCCGGTCCGGCATAGATCCTGGGGATATACTCCATCCGGCCCGTAAACTCCTCTTCCGTTTGCTCATAACCGGCTTCGAATTTCTCCTTTTTGATCGGATATACCTCTCCGAGGAACCCGACCATCAGATAAAAGCTTTCGTCCACAAAAAGCTCGGTATCCCCCTCCAGTGTCCGTACCCTGATACGGGTATTCTTTTCAAGAAATGAGGACGGATCGATATATCCCAGTACCATCCTGTTCTTTACATACCTTGAGAAGCGGCTCATATCCGGGCGGTAGGACTGTGCATGGATCGTCGTAAAAGAATCAAAGTACCTTTCCACAGCCTGATCAAGGTATTCCTCCGGCAAGAGGCCGGGGAAGCTTTCCTTAAGCTTATCCTCGCTGATGAAACCGCCGGCCTTGAAGGAGTGGCCTCCGCCCGAGCCGATATCCTTCGTGATGAACCGGATAAAGTCGTCTGCCATCACCTCTTTTGTACAGCTTCGCACCGACAGCCTGTAACCGCCGGAAACATGGCCGAAGGCCGTTACAAGGGAAAATTCTGCCACCTGCAGGGCCATATCGCTGATGATCCCCAGGATATTGGGATCACACTCATCGGACCTGAATATCCCGCAGTCATGGTCTTTGATGTAACGGCAGCGAAGAAGCGCCTCTCCCGTTATCTTCATCTCCTCAAGAGAGATGTTGCTGTTGGAGAACAAGCGGATCTGAGCCTCGTTCACCCAAAGAGTATCCCTCATATCCTTATCAAGAGGATGTGATATCTCTGAAAAACCTCCGGTATCTGTCATCAGGCCGTAATACAGCGCTGTACTCAGAGCAGTATCCGCGCTGACCTCAAAGCCCTCCTCCGACAGAAGCTCCCAGACCAGGGTCGAACAGCTGCCAAGCTCGGAACGGATCTCGCTTAAGGGAAGGGTACTTACCCCGTTATGGTGATCGATCACCGCATATTCATCTGCCGTAAGCTTTGTTACGTTCCCCTGTCCGTACTGACAGTCCACTGTAAGAAGAAGCCCCTTAAACTCCTTCACATCCGGCGGACAGTACTGCACCGGTATCGACAGCTCCCTGATCATCAGAAGGAGATTCGATTTGCGGATCTGAAGGGAGCCGCTGTAGATCATGCGCACCGCTTTACTGCGGCTGCGAAAGTACTTATAAAGTCCGAAGGCGGATGCCAGCGCATCCGCATCCGGATTATCATGACACTGGATCGTGATCTCGGAAAAACCGTCAAGCTCTTTTAATCGCATTGCTCTTCCCCCTGTTTAAGCGTTCCCGATCCGGGTTGAGTGGTAACAACAGATCCTATTCAGTATCCTCCGGCTCCGGGCCCTTATCCATAAGGTAGGCATCCTCCGGCTCAAAAGCCACGCAGGCCTGATCTCCGACATTATATATCTTTTTATTGCGGGGATTAAATTCGGTGATCTTTACCTCATTATCTCCTACCCGCACATGATAATTCTGATAGCCTCCCATAAAGCAGCTTAAGGTCACGGTGCAGGAAAGCTGTCCCTCATCCTTTAAGGTTGCTCCCTCAGGCCTGAGTAACAGCGTACATTCCGCTCCTTCCTCTATATCGCCGCAGTCCCTGACCGGAACATCGTTTCCGGCAATATTTACAACACCGGCCTTTTCGGTCTTTTGGGTAAGCTTACCCTTTAAGAAATTGGCTTCTCCGATAAAATCAGCCACAAAGGCGTTCTTCGGACGGTAATAGATCTCCTGGGGCGTTCCCATCTGCTCCACCACTCCCTTGTTCATGACGATGATCTGATCGGAGATCGCCATGGCCTCGCTCTGGTCATGGGTCACATACACCGCGGTGATCCCGGCCTCCTGCTGTATACGCCTGATCTCCGTCCTCATTGATACACGGAGCTTGGCATCCAGATTGGACAGGGGCTCGTCAAACAGGAGAACCCCCGGCTCCAGTACAAGCGCCCTTGCCAGGGCCACTCTCTGCTGCTGTCCGCCCGAGAGTTGGTTCGTCATGCGGCTCTCCCGCCCCTCAAGCCCCACAAGCTTAAGGATATCCGTGACCTTCCTTCGGATAGTTTCCTTGTCGAGCTTGCGAAGCTTCAGCCCGTAAGCCACGTTGTCAAACACGTTATAATGCGGCAGCAGCGCATAGCTCTGGAACACCATGGCCGTATCCCTCTTGTTGGGCGTAAGGTCATTTATAGGCTCTCCTCCCAGGTAGATCTCTCCCTCATCCGGGCTCTCAAAGCCTGCTATCATACGAAGCGTTGTAGTCTTTCCGCAGCCTGAGGGTCCCAGAAGAGTTACAAAGCTTCCCGGCTCTATCTCCAAAGACGTGTCCTTTACCGCATAGAAATCCTTCCCGGTTTTCGGATCCTGGTAGATCTTTGCTATATGTCTTAAACTGATGCCTTTCTTTTCCTTTGCCATTATTATACCTCCGGTTTATTAATGTGCTGATCAATTATTATTCGGTGAGCTGGTTCCGAACCGTTTTATGATGATGTTCATAAGGAGCACCGAAGTATAGGTGATGAGGATAAGGATAGTTGCAAAAGCGCAGGCTATCCCGTATGCTCCCTTTTCCGCAAATTCGTTTATCTGTACCGTGATCAGCAGATACTGCGGCGTCACTAACAGGATGATGGCGCTGATGGCCGTGATGCTTCGCACAAAGGCGGTGACCAGGCCGCTCAGGAAGCTGTCCTTGATAAGCGGAAGGGTTACCGTCATAAAAACGGTAAAGCTGTCAGCGCCCATATCATAGGCCGATTCCTCGATGCTCTTATCGATCTGCCTAAGGGCCGATATACCGCTTCTGGTACCTGTGGGCAGGCTCCTTACGATGAAGACGATCACAAGTAAAGCTCCCGTACCGTAGAGCCCCTGCAAAAATCCCGTGCGGAAAACACCTGCGGAAAAGCCGCGGATATATCCGATACCGAGTACCGTACCGGGCACCGCCATTGCCAACATCGACACCGCCTCGATAAAGCCCTTGCTCTTGAAATTACGTTTGACCACCAGATATGAGATGATCATCGATAACAGCGCGGTGATCGGAGATGCGATCAGCGACAGCATGAAGGAATCCTTAAATGCCTTAAGACCCTTGTATTTCTTAAATACCTGCTCGAACCATTTTGTCGTAAGGTGGAAATCAAACCCCCAGGTCCTGAACAGGGCGCCGAAGGGCACGCAGATATACATAAGGATGACAAATACCGCAATGGCCGAGCACAGAATGCTAAGAGGCACGGTCACGCTTTTGTCCATAATGAGCATCCTCTCTCTGGAGGCCTTGCCCGACAATGTGGCCGTGCTCTTTCTCTCCAGATAGTATTTCTGAACAATGAACATGATAAGCGTTATAAAGAGAAGCACAACGGCCATTGCCGAAGCCCCCTCCTTATCATAGGCCCCGGTGATCTGAAGATAGATTGTGGTAGCCAGCGTATCATAGGAACCTCCTATGATCATGGGGTTCGCAAAATCCGCTATGGACTCGATAAAGGTCACAAGGAAGGCGTTTCCAAGTCCCGGAAGGATGAGCGGAAGGGTTACGGTGGTAAATACCTTCCATCTTGCCGCGCCCATATCACGGGCAGCCTCCTCCAAGGACGGATCGATATTCTTTAGCAGGCCTCTTAACATCATGTAGCAGACCGGAAAGAAGGTCAGGGTCTGTACGACGGTGATGCCCCAGAAGCCGTAAACACTGTTGTCATAGATGTGCAGCAGATACCTTGTGATTATACCGGATTTTCCGAACAGCATGATCATCGAAAGCGACAGCACGAAGGGCGGCGATACCACGGGCAGCATCGATACCACCTGGAATAACCCGCTCATGAACTTTGTCCTCAAACGGACATATACCTCTACATAAGCAAACAAAAGCCCTATCAGCGCCGACGCTATTCCAACCAGAAATCCAACCTTCAGCGTGTTGGTAATGGCTCTGCGGAAATTGGACATACCCATGATCCTCTGAAAAATGGAAAGCGTCACACCGTCTTCTGTCAGAAAGCTGTCCACCAGAAGGATCGCCAGAGGGTACAGGATAAATAAGGTCAAAAACGCGATAAGGACCACTATCGTAGTCACTAACACCGGATCGGAATAGAATTTCTTACGATCCAGAACCGCACCCTGATTTTTTGCCATGGCCGTTTTCTCCTTTTAAAAAGGGCGGATGATCACCATCCGCCCATATTATATCAATCTGTAAAATATCCTATTCTGTCTGGAAACGATCATCGGCTGCGCTGCCGAGAGCCTCCATAACCTCTTCCACGTATGTTGTCGTATTTTCCTTGGCATCCTCAAAGTCATAATCCATAACGTTATTGGGATCCAGGCCAAACTCCATTGCGATCGCAGGCTGGTCTGCATTGTCGATCACCAGGAACTGGTAGGATGCGTTCTGAGCGGCAAGGTTTACGCACTCGGGGCTTAACGCATATTCAACCCAGAGCTTTGCGGCATTGGGATGCTTACAGCCCTTGAAGATAGCGGTAGCGCCTATCTCGAAGGAGGTTCCGCTTGAAGGGATGATAAGCTCGATGTTCGTATAACCGTTGTCCTCTATCTGTGTGATGCCGTCATGCAGGAAGCCGATACCCACAACGCACTCACCCGTGCCCACATTCTTGGAAGGGCCGGAACCGGACTTTGTGTAAACCTCGATGTTCTTATCCAGATCAACCAGATACTTTATGCCCTCGTCATGGCCGTATTTCTGAATCATCGTATTGATGACCAGCTTGGCCGTGCCTGCGGTATTGTAATTGGACAGCCAGATCAGACCCTTATATTTGGGATCCAGAAGATCCTCCCAGTCCGCGGGAGCCTCGATGCCCATTCTTTCAAGCTCATCCTTATTGACCATAAAGCCAAGGATTCCCTTGTAGATGCCGTACCAGCAGCCGTCCTTATCCCTGTACATATCGCCTAAAAGGTGGCTTGCATTCTTTGCCTCATAGGGCTCTAACAGCCCCTCGGCCGTTGCAACGTTATAGGGATCGGTGGTTCCGCCGAACCATACATCACCCGAAGGATTTCCGTTCTCCTCCTCGATCTTGCTCTGTACTTCACCTGTGGAAAGTCTCTGATACTCTACCTTGATGCCGTAAAGCTCCTCGAAATGCTCACAGGCCGCTGCCAGATAGTCCTCTTCACAGGAACCGTAGACCACCAGCTCGCCCTCTGCCTGCGCCGCTGCTACGAGATCATCGTCCGCAGCCTCCGCGCCGGCCGCCTCACCGGCATCAGCCTCTGCCTCCCCGGCCTCTGCTGCCGGAGCCTGCGCAGCGGGAGCAGCCGCGGGAACGCCCGCGCAGCCTGTCAGGCCGAGAACCATCGCGCCGCACAGAATCATTGCCATAATCTTTTTCATATGCCATACCTCCTATGGAATAAAAATCTCTTACGCACAATTATACACAAATCGTATCATTTTATCAATACCGTTTGTGCATTCTGCATAAAAAGGTGTTACTATTCACAGCCTTTTAGGCTGTGATAGTAACGGGTTTTGCCATTAAAAATCGCCTTCGGCGATGGGCAAAACCCATCTCAGGCCATACGTTATGGCCCGTAATCGCGCAGCAAGTGCGCGATTCGGCTGTGAATA
>JAEEGL011808263.1_pt1 | contig 33320 bp, 20 predicted proteins | sample 9134231 | NCBI WGS metagenome assembly JAEEGL01 (sample SAMN16246548, study PRJNA631951) | gut metagenome | biome: gut microbiome; feature: rumen; material: fiber-attached | host: Bos | place: Iran: Karaj | collected 2018-10 | reverse complement strand
CTTCTATTCTACCTATATAAAATAAATATCTTGAATCTTCATTTGTAGAAATATTTTCTTTAAATCTTGTTTTACTTAAAAATGCTCTTGCTAAATCAACATTATTTGTTATTAAATAGTATCTAATTATACAATTTATTAAAGTTACTTGAGTTATTTCATCCATTGTTATACATGCACTTCTATATGCTCCATGTAATTCTTTTATTATTGTATCAAACTTATTTAAAATTTCTGCTATTAATGATAAATAATAATATGATTTTGCTTTTAAATATTTTATTGTTAAATTCTCATATTTTTTAAAATAATCTATTAAAAATTCAATCCCTTTAAATGCTTCATCGTATTTTTTATCATCTATTAATTTTGTTAATATAATTAAAAATATATATCCTATTATTTCAGGAGAATTTTTTGTTTTGTCTAAAGCTTTAGGAGATATTGTAAAATTATGAGGAAGAGATAAATCATATTTTAAACTTGGTAAAATAAAAAGTGGTTTAATATATATTTCATTTAAATATGCAAAATCCTCATTTTTAAATCCTCTTCTAAACTTATTTATTAAACGATAATTTATATCCAATGTCTTTAAATCTTTTAATATTATACTTTTATCTATTAAGCTTAAACTCTTTTTAAATTCAGTATAAATTTCATTTTCTTTTTCTTTATTATCTTGATTACTCTTCTCATTAGCATCAGTCATAACAACATCCTCCATTTATTAATATATATTTAAAAATAAATTGGAGAATTATTCATTCCTGACAAAATTTAAAAAAAAAAATATCTCAAAGAAAAAAAAAAATAAATAAAAAATAAAAATTAAAAAAACAAAAAATGACTCGTTTTTTTTCAGAATACGAGATAAAAAAATTTGATAAAAAATTAAATCCAGAACTCTTAAAAAGTAATGAGAGATTTAAATCTGAATTAAAAGGAGCAATAAACGAAGAAAATCATAGAAGTAATGTAGATAGAGCTAAAAAAAAAGCAGTGACTCAATATATGGATTATGATAATTTCCATCAAATGGTTTTAGGAGCTGATTTAAAAGGAATGAAATTAGAAGATGTTATTGAAATAAAACCAGAAAAAGGAATTTTAAATCCAATATCAGAAGAAAAAATTTCAGAAGGAAAAAAAATTGATGTTTTTTTCAAAAATTTCGTTGTTGATAATAAAAATAATGATATTAAATTTGTTCAAGATGATAAATTAACTTTACAAAAATTTAAAAATAAATGGAAAGAAATTAAAGATGTTGATGATAAAATTAATTTTCTTTGTAATAATTTAAGTAATGATGATTTCTTTAATTTAATTAATGTTCCTTCTTTAGATGCTGATTTGTTCTCGGATTTAATTTTAAATTTTGGAATTGTATTAAATAAATATCAAGAAAAAAATCTCAAATGTGAATTTTTAGTTCAATGCCTTCAAAGTTTACAAAAATGTTCTTATTATGATAAATTAAAAATGTTCATTGGAAAAAAACAAAAAAAACCTTATGAAGAATTTTGTCAAAATACTAAATTTATAAATGAAATAGAAGGGTTCCAAAATGTAATTGATAAAATATTAAAAAAATAAATTAATATAAAATGAAATATAATATATAAATTTTATTATTAAAAAATAAAATATTATATAAAATAAAAAAGACTTAATTTTAAATTCAATGGGAAATGGATGTTGTCAAAACAATCAAGAGTAACAATAAAAATATAATAAAAACCAAAAAAAAAAATTAAAAAAAAAATATAAAAATAGTATAAACCCAAATTCAAAAAAGTTAATAAGAGTAATAAACAAAATAGGAAAAATAAATGAAAACGCAAAATACACAGATACATATTCATCATACACAGATGATTTCACAGCAAAAACATCATCAATATTATATCTTCAAATATATGATGTAGAATCAGATATATTAATAGAACATAATATAGAATATAGTCAATTAGATTTAGATGGAATATCACAAATATCATCAGAAAATAAATTATATTTATGTGGATGTAAATTATACAATTTAACAAAAGATAAAGAAACAATAGAAACAAATTCAAATTCTTTTTTTTCTTCTTTCTTATTTAGTATAAATATATTAAAAGATCCAAGAATAATATCATATGAAGTAAATTCATGTTATATGCATTATTATCCTTCATTAACAATATTAAGAAAAGAATATATTATTGTGATAGGAGGATATAAAAGTATTAAATGTGAATATTATTGTATTTCAAGTAAAAAATGGAAAGATTTACCTGAACTTCCTGAAGAAAGATATGGTTGTTCTTCTATTTGTGATAATACTTATAATGCTATTTATTGCTTTGGTGGTTATAATTATAAATATAAAAAAAATTGTATGAGTGTTCTTAAATTAAATATTAAAAAGGCTAATAAATGGGATACTTTAATTGTTATGGAAAATTCAGATTTATTATCTAGAAAATTTTCTTGTATTATTCAAAAAAATGATGCTAATTTTATTATTGTTGGAGGAAAAAATAATAACAATTATCCTACTGATGATGTTGTAGAAATTCTAATTAAAAATAAAAAAATTATTGTTAAGGATATTAATAAAAAATTAAATAATAAAGTTGAATTTATTTCTTTAAGAAATGGAATTTATTCATTTAATGGAAATGCTTATTGTTTTGATGAAGATTTATATGATATTATACATAAAATTGAAAATGAATATATTTCTATAATTAAAATAAATCAATCATAATATTATATAAATTAAATTTATTAAAGATAAAAATATGTAAAGTTAATTATTTCTTTTATTATTTTTATCTTTATTTATTTTTAATTTTTTTATTTTTTAATTATGAATGAAGTAAAGGAGATAAATAAAGATAAAATTGAAAAAAATGAATTTGGTGTTTTTTCTAATATTGAAAATGATTATAAATATATATTAAAGGGTATTAACAATAAAAAAAAAAAGGAAAATAAATCATTTAATGAAACTTTTAATAAAAGAGTATATAAAATTTCAAATGAAATATCAAGTTCAAAGAAAAATAATGTATCTTCAAATAAGCAAAATATAAATAAATCTCTTTATTCTTCTGAAAAAAAGAAAAATGAATATTATCAAATACCAGAATATCCTTTTAAAAATATAAAACTTTTCAGAAAAAATAATGAAAAAATAAATAATGAAACAACAGAAAATAAAGAAGAAGAAAGTATTAAAAAAGAATTAAATTTTAATAAAGAAGAAGAAGAAAAAAAAACAATAAATGTAGAAAAAGAAGAAAAAGAAAATATTTTAAAACCAATTGAATTAAATGAATTATATTCATTAACAGAACCAAATATAAAAGAAGATGAACATTATATTTTAACAACAACAGGAAATTCAAAAAATTATAATAATACAATTTCTTCAAATTTAAATAGATATATGACAGAATATTTTGAAGGAGTAGAAAAAAAACACTGTTCTTCTTTTCAAAAATTAGAATTTGAAAAATTAAATGCTCCTTATTTTTATAAAAATAATATGAAAAATTTAGAAAATTGGATTTTTGAAATTAAAGAAAATACAAATGAAAAAAAAATTGTTGATCAAAAAAAAAATATTTCTCAAAAATTAAGTAATTCTGTTAATAAATACCAAGATAAAATATTTACTTCTAATAAATTAAATGAAAAAATATTAAAAAACAATGAAAAATATAATAATGAAATAAATAAAAATAAGAAATTATTATTAAATAATAAAAACAAATTTCAAAATCAAAAAAATTCAATTAATGAAATTAAAACAAATAATAAAGAAATAATTAATCAAAATGAAAAATTAAAAGAAGAAACAAGATTTTTAAAAGAACAAATTAAAATTGAAAATAATAAAATTAATCAATTAAATAAACAAATTCAAAAAATGAATAATTTGATTTTTCAAATAAAAAAAGAAAAAGAAAATAAAATCAAAAATTTAAATTTTATTAATAAACAAAAAGAAATGTTAAAAGATAAAATAAATAAACAATTTGAAAAAAACTCAAATTTTATGTTAGAAGTAAATGAACTATTAAATAAATCAAAACATTCAAAACATTAATTTAATATTTAATCTTTTTTATTTAAATTATTTTTAAATTTTAAAACTCAAGAGAATTTTTTTTTTAATTTTAACATAAAATTTTGTAATTAAATTTCTTTATGACAACTTAAAATAATATTATATTTTTTATAAAATTACAATATATAAATTTTAACACCATTAAAAATTTAATATTAAAAAAATTTACAAATACACTTTTAATAAATATATTATCTAAATAAACATCAACAAATAAAATGAATAATAATAAAAACTCTTAATACTTAATTTTAATTTTACATAAGGGACAAATATCTTTATTTTTTAACCATTTCATAATGCAATCTATATGAAAAATATGTTGATTGCAAGAAAATAATTTAACTCTATCATTAATATTAAATTCTTCTAAACAAATTGAACATTTATTTTCTTTTCTATTCATGTGTTTTTCCATATATTTATATTTAAATTCAGGTAAATTATTTATAAATATTTTTCTTCTGTTATTTTTGTTTTGTTCTTTTTTTATATATTCTTTTAAAAATAAATTTTCTATTAAATCATCAATTGATAATTCGTCTTCATATAAATCATTTATTTCATTTAATTTTCTTTGTCTTTCATTTATATTTGATAATTCTTTATATTGTTTTCTTTTTAATTCTCTTTCTTTTGATTCTTCAACTAATCTTTTCAAATCATTTTTTATTAAAGTTGCTTGTTCAAATAAAAATTCTGGATTTAATAAACTATCATCTGAAAAACTTTTTCTTTTTATTTTTGGTTTTTTCTTTTGTTCTTTTTGAATTTGAGCAATGAAGAAAATCATTTTTATAATAATTAAAAAAACAATATAAAATAATTACAATTGACTTAAATAAACTGTTTTTTTAATATATATTTCACAAAAAAAAAAATAAAAAAACAAATAAATTCCTTAAAAAAAAATAAATATATATAAAAAAATGGGATGTTGTGGAAGATCATTTACAGATGAAGAAATAGAAAAATGTAATTCATTACAAGAGCTTTCAGAATTATTATTAAAAAGAAAAGAAACATTTGTAAAAGAATCAGATCAAATAAATCAATATTTAAAAGATCCAAATGTAGAAGTAGAAAATATAGATGTTAATTCATTAAGTCCAGATATACTTGAAAAAAGAGTTTATTATTTAAAAGATTTATATGGTGCTTTTACTAAACTTGCTGAAACTTTTCAAAATAATCCTGATTTACCTTTGGATGAATGTAAAAATCATTCTTCTGATATTGCTGCTATGTATTTTCAAACTTATGATCCTTCTAAAGACCTTGATAATTTAATGAATAAATTTGATGAATTTGTTGAAAAACAAAAAAAATAAGTTTTTATTTAAATCATGCTTTTTTTTTCATTTAAAAATATACGTTTTTAAATTTTTAAATATTTAATTATTTTTTATTTCTTGAAGAAAAATTTAAAAAAATTAATTTTTTTAATTTTCTAAAATTTTAAAAAAATAAAATTTTATATGTTCATAGGTTCAATATGTTCAAATCCATTAATTCATCAAAAATACAATAAAGTAATAAAATAAAATAAAAAAAACAATTAGTTTAGTTATATATTATATAACGGAGAAGGAGAAATGGTATCATCAAATTTAATAGATGTTGAAGTGATGTTTCGTAATCATACGAATATAAAAAAGAAAATAATGATAGACTCAAAAAATAATACAATGCAAAATTTAATAAATCGTATTTTAGAAGTTTGTGAAATTTTTCCAAAATTATCAGGATTAAATAAATTAAAAGTTAAAAATTTAAAGAAAAAAACAGAAAAAAATGAAGAAATTGATTTAATAGAAGGAGTAAATTTCTTAAAACCAAAAGATGTAATTTTATTTGATTTATCTTTTCAAGAAGTATGGTTAGATATTCAAATGACTTTAATTTGTGGTGATTTAAAAAAAAAAATTCAATTTGAATTAAGAGTTAATTTAGGAAAGAATGAAAATGATTTTCAAGATATTTTAATTAATTTAGGTATTACTTCTTTTTCTAAAATTTCTGGTAAAAATAATTTTTATATTTTTAAAAAATTAAATGTTGATTATTCTCATAAAGAAAATTTCGTTAATAATAATATTTATTTTAATTTTGATGATGAATTAAAATGTTCTTTAGAATTTTTAGATTTATCTGAATTTGTTTATGGAATAATAAAACAAAATGATAATTTTTCTCATTCTTTTAATTATCAAATGACAGAACAAAAAGAATTAGAAAAAAAAAATGATTTGATTAATTATTTTAATAGTTTTTTCGGAGATTATTTTGAAAAAAAAAATGAAAAAGAAATTGTTTTATATCATAAAATTTTATGGAAATATCAAATTGAAGATGAAATATTTGAAGAAAGAAATTCAAGTTCAAATGATTCAAGGAATTCTTTGTTAGAAAAAAGAGATATTTTTTCTCTAAATAGAAATGGAAGCTCAAGTTTAATTTCTAATTTTCCTATTCAACCAACAAATTCTATTTTATCTTTTGGTTATGATGAAAATGAAAATTATATTGAAAATAATTATCAAAAAGAAATTCAAATTTTAAATAATAATATTGATTATGTTTCTTTAATTAAAAAATATTCTCAAAATTATATTTCTTATTCTGCTTTTTTAAAAAAAAATCCCAGTACAAGAAATTTAGTAGAAATTAATAATAATAAAGAAGAAAGTTTTGAAATTGATTTCCCTAATAATCATTATAATAATTTTAGTAATAATAAAAATCTTAGTCATATTAATAGTAATAATAATTATAATAATAATTATAATAATAATATAAATTATATTAACATCAATAATTTAGAACTTGAAGAAAGATTAAATTTAAGAAAAAAATTGAAAATAGTTTGTATATGTTTGATAGTGTTTGTTATTGTTATTATTATAAAAAGAAATTTTTAAGGAATATAATTTTATATTATTCACTCGAGTAAAAAAAATTCAATACTAAATTTAAATATAAATTTAATTAAATATATTGAAAAAAAGGGAAGTCAATGGTTGTTTATTAATAATAATTTTAAAAAAGAAAAATTAATAATATCAAGTAGAGTAAATTTTGAATTATTAAATATTTATTTATTTAAAAAAAAAGATTAAATGAAATTAACAAAAAATTAATGTTCCTGTTAATTTATAATGACATTTTATTATTATGTTATATTGAATTTTATTAAAAAATGGATTGAACCTTATAAACAAAATCAAAGAAAATATTCTTCAATTAATGTTTCGGAAATGGATGATTTTGATTGCCTTGAAAAAATTAAATAATAATATTAAAAGAAAAAATTATCATTTATTATATTTAATTCTATTATTAAAAAATTAAATCATCTCATTATTTTTTCGATGTTAATTTGATTGAAAAATCAATATTATTATAATCTAAAAAATCTTAAAAATAAATAAAAAAAAATATAAAAAAAAACCCAATTAAAAAATTTCAAAAGAAAAAAATATATATAAAAAAACTCAAAAAAAAAAAAATGGAAAAAATAATAGATAATTTAAGTGAAGAAGATTTAAAATCCCTAATCAAATCTCACCTCATTTCAGAAGATCCAAAATTATCCATGATTTCAAAATCAATATCATCCTTTTCTCCATCAGACATAAAGGAAAAAGCAAAATTAAACACAATTATCCAATCATCTCAAAAAGAGATATCAACCCTTCATTCCATGCTCGATGAATTGGAAAAGCCGGAGATAAAGACATTAGCCCCTAAGCATCCAATACGTGTATATGTAGATGGAGTATTCGATATAATCCATTCTGGTCACTTTAACGCAATACGTCAAGCAAAGAAATTAGGTGACATTCTTGTTGTAGGTGTAAATAGCGATTCTGATGTTATGAAGGTTAAGGGACCTACTCTTATGAACGAGAATGAACGTGCTGCATTAGCTGCTGCTTGTAAATGGACTGATGAAGTCGCTGTTGGGACATTGTATACACCTACTATTCAAATGCTAGATGATTTAAAGTGTGATTATTGTTCTCATGGGGATGATATTCCTTATAATGAAAAAGGAGAAAGTTGCTATGATGAAATAATGAAAGCAGGAAGAATGAAATTATTTAAAAGAACTGAAGGTGTTAGTACCACAACAATAATTGGAAGATTACTTCTTTGTGCAAAAGAAAATACGTTGAAAAAGAAAGAAAAAGTTGAAATGACAACAAGTTCAGAATTAATAAAGCAATTTGCAGAATTAGATGAATTTGAAAAAAATAAAAAACCAGTAATGTCATCTTTCTTAGCAACATCATGGAGAATAACAGAATTTTCAAATAATAAAATACCAAAAAGTGGAGATAAAATAATATATATAGATGGAGCATTTGATATATTACATATAGGACATGTTGAAACATTGAAAAAAGCAAAAGAAATGGGAGATTTTTTATATGTAGGAGTACATGATGATTTCACTGTTAATAAATATAGAGGAAAAAATTATCCTATATTAAATTTAAATGAAAGAGTTTTTAATTTATTAGCTTTAAAATATGTTGATGAAGTTATTATTGGATCACCTTGGAAAGTTACTGAAGATTTAATTAAATCTCTTAAAATTAATTTAGTTGTTCAAGGTACTACTCCTAAATTAGATCCTGAACAAAATTATAGTGATATTAAACCTGAAAATGATCCTTATGAAATTCCTAAAAAATTAGGTATTTATCAAACTATTCAATCTAATTATGATTTAAGTAATGATGTTCTTATTGAAAGATTAATGAAAAATAGAGAGATGTATATTCAGAAATATTTAAACAAAGCTAAGAAAGATAATGATTTCTTTGCACAAGATGTTAAAGAAGAAATTAAAGAAATTTAAATTTTTTTTGGGTTTTTAAAAAGAATATTTTATTATTTTGAAAATGTTTTTTAATTTAAATTAATATTATATAAAATATTTAATAAAACAAAACAAAAAAATAAATAATAGTGGATTATATACAAAATCAAAAAGAAATAAGAAATAATAATATAAAAATAAATCCAAAATAATTTAAGAAATAATATATGAGGAGTACTCAGGTATCCAACAATAAAAGAAGAAGCAATAATAAATTTAATCAAAAATCAATCTCAAAGAATATCATCAATAATTTGGAAGAAAAATTAATAGATTGTTTAATTCTTCAAAACAAAAAGAAATATTAATTTTAATTTTTCAAAAAAAATATGGATTATAATCCTTCAAAATTATTTTTTGAATAAATTCATATTTAAACACTATTCTTTCATTTTCATTTTTAAGAAATCTTCTTTTAATGTCTCTTTATGATAATCAATAATATATATTAATTTCTTTTATTGTTTTATTTTTTATTTCATTTAATAAGATTTAATAAAATTTTTCTATTTGAATATTTAAATTTAAATTAGAAAAAATAATATAAAATATATCTAATTAAATGAAAAAAAAACTTAAATAAAAAAAAAAATACAAAATTTAACAGAAAATGAAAAAAATAAAATTTGAAGAAAACAAAAAAAGAGAAAAAATAATAAATTCTGCAAAAGACTTTTTAAAAGAAATATTACCAGAAGATATTAATCATGATATAAATCATTCATTAAGAACATTTCAATTATCATTAGATATATGTGAATCAGAATCAAAAGCAGATGTATTTATAGTTTCTTTAACATCTCTCTTACATGATGTAGATAATAAAACAATATTTCCAGACAATGAATCATTACAAAATGTAAATTTATTTTTCGTTGATAATGAAATAGATAATTCAATAAAAGAAAAAATTAATCAAAATATAACAGAAATAAATGAAAAAAAAATACCTTCTTCAATAGAAGGGAAAATTGTTCAAGATGCATGTAACTTAGATAAAATAGGAGCAATTGGAATTGCTAAAAATTTTATTTTTGGAGGATTAAATAATAATAAAATTTATGATTCAGAAGAAAAATTTGAAGAAAATAATAATAGTAATAATGAAGATAAGAATAATGAAAGTAATAATAATGATAATAATAATAATGTTAATTATGATAATATTAGTTCTATTGGTTATTTTTATAAGAAATTATTCTTGTTAAGAAATAAAATTAATACTAAGAAAGGAAAAGAAATTGCTGAAGAAAGATATAAATTTATGTTTAACTTTTTAAAAGAATTTTATAAAGATATTCTTAATGAAGATAAAATTAAAGAAATTGAACTAATGGAAAAAAATATTGATAAAGAAAAAATCGAAGAATTTTCTAAAAAAATTAATGAAGAATTATTAAAAATGATATATAATGAAAAAGAAAAAGAAGAAAGAAGAGAAAAAATAAAAGAATCTTTAGAAAATCAAATTGAGAAAAAAAATATTGAAGATGTATTTAAAATTGAAAGAGGTCAAGCTGTAGAAAGAATAAAATTAAAAAAAGAACAATGTGACCATAAAATAAATCAATATATTAAAGATTTAAATAAACAAAGAGAAGAAAGAGAAAAAAAAGTAGAAAAAGAAAATTTATTATTAACACAAGGTAAATATTAATTATAAAAACCAATAAAAAAAAATAAAAATATTATAATTTAATAACTGAAAAAAAAATAAATAAATATAATCATAAATTTATAAAAAACCTTCAAAAAAAAATGGGAAAAAAATCTTATTTAAAAAATGATAAATCTTATTCAAAAAATACATCATCAGATTCAATCCAAACAAATTTAGGTAAAATAAAAAAAAAATTATATTAAAAAAATAGTAAAAAATTATGCATTTAAATTAAAATTATTTGCAGTATACCATAAAAGAGATAAAGGAGATTTAAAAGAAGAAAAAGAAAGTATAAAAAGAACATTATACAAATGTCCATATTGTTCAAAAAGTTACTCAAACGTTACAAGATATGAAGTTCACTTAAGAACACATGTAAACAAAAATTTAAAAAAAAATAATAAATAAATATATAATTTTATAGACTGGAGAAAGACCATTTAATTGTTCATATTGTTCAAAAAAATTTAATGAAAAAGGAAATTTAAAAGCTCATTTAAGGATTCACACAGGAGAAAGACCGTATAAATGTAATTATATTAATTGTAATATGGCTTTTAAAACTAAAGGTCAATTAAATGATCATCAAAATAGACATTCTAATTATAGACCTTTTAAATGTAATTATTGTCAAGCTTCTTTTAATAGGAAAACTAGATTAAAAGTTCATATTATGATTCATACTGGAGAAAAACCTTTTATGTGTGATTATCCTAATTGTAATAAAAAATTTAGAGAAAGAGGAAATTTAAATTGTCATTATAAAAAACATTTTAAATATGCTGAAAATAAAAGCTTACTTACTACTACTGTTTCTTTTGATAATGCTTTTATAGGAAATAATAATTATAATAATAATAATAATAATAAGGAATTTCATTTTTGTGATGATTCTTTCTTTTTAAATGATAAGAATAATAATTGTAATGGTAACAATGGTGATGTTAATCTTTGTATTCATAATAATAATAATATTAATGATATTCAGGAAAATAATATTAATATTGGGAATAATAATGAATATGAGAATAAATATGTTAAAAGGGATTTTAATGAAAATAATTATAATGCTAATGAGAGTAATTTTTATCAAAATCCAGATAATAATTTTAAAGATGTTATTGATAAAATGTTTGGATTTGATAGTTATAATAATGACTTTTTCTCCTTAAATGAGCTTAATCTTCTTTGTGAAAAAGATGAAAAATATGAAAATAATCTTATTAATTAATAGACTTTTATTTGATTGAATAAAAAAAACAAAAATTTATTATATAAAGTATATTAAATAAATTATCATTGATAAATAGAAAATATAAGAAAAAATTAAAAATTTAAATAAATACTATAAAACAAAGATTAAGAATAAAATTAAGGAAAAATATTTATTATAATATTTTCATTATTATTATTCTTAATTAAAAAAACATATAATAAATAAATAATTATAAATGATATTTTCATCAGATTCATTTTCAAATAAAAAAGAAAATAATTTATCAAAAGAATCAAAAAATTTAGATAAAAGAAATAATCATTTATTTAATTCATCTGATAATATACATAATAAAAATACAACATTTACATCAATAAGCGGGATAAGTGCAAATAATGAAATAAATGAAAAAAATAAATTTCATAATAATTTAGGAAGAAAAGGAATAAGTACAAAAGCATTATATGATGCTAGACAGAAAATAATGGAAAAATTAAAAAACAAATCTAAAAATAAAGATAAAGAAATTAGTTATGTTCTCCAAGAAAAAATTACAAGAAATGATTCTGATTTAAATAAAAATAATATAAGTAATAATAGTAATGTGAGTAATTTTAATCCAAAAAGAAAAAATTCTTCTAATGATAGTTTTAAATCAAATAAAAAAAATGATGAAAATGAAAAAAATGATATTAATAATTATAAATCAAATAATTTAAAGAAAGTAAATAAACAAATAAAAGAAAAAGATAATAATAATAATATTTTTACTACTCAATTAAATGTTATTTTTCCTAAAGAAAAAATTGAAAATAAGCACTTAAAAACTTTAAGAGAAGTCACAGAAGAAAAAACTGAGAATTATATTTCAATTGAAAAAGATATAAATAAAATATCTGAATTAAAAGAAAAAGAAAAAATAGAAAAGAAATATAAGAAAAATAATGAAATAATAAAAGAATTAAAAAATGAAAAAAAATCAAAAAGTTTAAATAATAAAAAAAATAAATTTATTCTTCCAGAAAATATTCAATTAGAAACAATAATACCAAAATATAAATATATAAAATCATTAAATGAATTAAATAATTTATCAAATGAAGAAAAAATAGAAAAACTATATGAAAATAATATAAATTTATATGAAGAATTAATAGAATTAAAAATTAAGAATAATAAATTAATAGAAGAATTAAAAAGAAAAGAAAATAAAAGTGATGATAAATTTAAAGGATATTTAATTGAAGAAAATGATAAATTAACAAAAAAAAATAATGAAAATGAAAGAGTAATAGATTATTTATTACAAAGATTAAATATAAATTTATCAAAGAAAGAAAGCAAAAATTTATCTTATTCAGATATAATAAATATAATTTCCTTTTATAAACCAAAAATAAAAAAATCAAAAGTTTATCATAATTCAGAGATAATATTTGATGATAATTTAAAAAAAAATAAAAATGATAAATTTATTAATTTATCAAATTCAAATTTAAATTCAAATTTTAATTCTAATACAATTTGTTCTTCAAATTATAAAAAATATATTAAATCTGAAAAAGAATTTTCATTTAACGATTTAATTAATAATAATCATTTAAAAAAACATAAAAGAAAAAATCAGTTTATTAGTCCTTCAAAAACTACTATTTTTAATAATAATGAATTTTTTGATTATTATGGTTCTAAAGGAGATAATAGAATTAAAACTTGTTATGCTTGTTTATTTGGAAAAAGTAACTTTTCCAAAGGATATAGTCCAATAATATGTTCACCAAAATTTATAAAAAATAATAAAGAAACAATCTTACAATAACCAAAACAATATAAATAAATAAACTTAATAAATATAAATAATTCTTTATTAATTTTTTCATAAAAACCCAATTGAACAAAATTACAATAATATAAAATAACTTAAAATAATAATATAAAAAATTTTAAAATATATAATAATATTTAACTTAAAAAATATGTTTTTAAAAATTTGAATTTAAAATAAAATATGTTAAAAAATTGCAATGCCAATAGAAAATAGATTATAAAAAGCAAATAAATTATTAAATGAAACATTAAATGGAAATATATAATAAGAAAAAAAGAATTAAACTAAAAGTTAAAAAATTTACAAAAAAAATTACAGTTTATCAAATAAAGTCAACAGTCCAAAACAAGAAAATAAAAGATTTAGATAATTCAAAGAATTAATTCCTTAAATATAAATTATTCTACATTTGAATTCAGAATTAAATAAATTAAAATTCTAAAATATACAATTAATGGATGTTTTAAATTGTATTAAAGGTTGAATGAAGAATATTAAAAAAATGATTGGAATAAAACTGAAAAATATAAATTATTAGAAGAACTTAATAATAAAATTAATAAGCAAAATAAGAAAAAAGAAAATTTATTGAAAAATAATCCTAATAAATTTAAAAGAAATAAGGATAATTTAAATAATAAAAATTAAATGGAAAATAAAATTTAAAATTTAAAAAAATAAGACACAAAAATTAAAAATAAAATTGTTTAGAAAAACCTATAAAAATAAATTAAACATTATGAATAAAAAATAAGTGAAGATATTATGTAATGGTCACATAAAGAAATATGAATTAATATTAAATAATTTTAATCATCAAGGTGGGAGTTAATAATTTATATAATATAATAATAAATTTAATAATTTAAACAGTGATAAAGATAAATATAGTAACCAAATTATTCAAGGAACAAAAGATATGATTTCTAAAAGTTATAATGATGAACAATTTTATTTCAATAAATTCTAACCCAAATTAAAATATTTTTTTCGTATAAACATTTATTATCTTTTTATAAATTTAATTTAATTCAATAAATTATCTTATAAAAAATCTTCAAAACAATTCAAAAAAAATTTTTTTAATTTCAAACCTAAAAAGAAGAAAAAAAACTAATAAAAAAAATGTCTCGTCCAATAAAAAAAGATTCATCGAAAAAAGTAAACAAAATAAATTTAGAGAATTCTCCGGATAGTGAAAAATTTGATAAAAACGTGGAAGATTTATCAAAATATATAAAAGAGAATTCAAATCAAGAGAATGAGTTATTAAAATATTTTTTATTTTTTTCAGACATATCAAAGAAGACAAAATATCAAGGAAAAATATTAGAAACTCCAATAATATTAAAAAAGATAAAAGATTTATTATTAATTCCAACATCTAACTCAGATATAACAATGGAATGTGTGAAAATAATATTAAATTTATCAAAAAATAGAAATGGACAAGCAAAAATGCTTCAAGAAACAGTATTAACATTTAATGAATTATTTGAAATTCTTTTAGTCAATTTAAATACTAATTTAACTTTTTATATTTTATCTGCTTTTTCTTATTTAACTGAATCAAATGATATTTTAGATATTATTCAAGGACCAAAAAAAGAAAATATTCAAAAAAATAATTTATTATTTGAAGAAGATGATCAAAGTGATCAAGTTAATCAAATGATTTCTAAAATTGATTTAACTACTATTACTAGAACTTTTGTTGAAAAAATTTTAGATGATTTAAATTCTAATAATAAAAAAATGCTTTTAAAAGTTGTTCATAATTTATATACTTATAATAAAAATTTTATTGTTAAAGATGCTATTGAACCTATTATTAGATGCTTAGGAAATAAAAATAATGATGTTGTTATTTCTGCTTTAAAAATTTTATTATTTTTTACTCATGATAAAACTTTTCATAATGATTTAATCAATGCTAATTTTATTTTTCGATTAGTTAGAACTTATAAACAAGGAATTGATGAAATGGATGTTGTGATTGTTAAAATTTTAAATGATTTATTTGAAAATAAAAATTTATATGAAATTCTATTTGAAAATAATGTTTTATTAATCTTATCTAATTACTTAACAAATTTCGAAGTTGAAAAAAATGAAAAATATGAAGAAGTAATAAGAAATGTTTTTGAAATATTTAAATTAATTAATAAAAATACTGATGAAGAAAACGGAGGAAAAAGTTCCTATCATAATATTCAAAATCCATTAATTGAAGATGAAAATTTACAAACTTTGATATTTAAAAAAGCTTATTCTTTAGCAGCTTTTTCAAAAAGTGAAAATTCAATTTTAAGTTGTTTATCTTTATTACAAATAATGCTGCTTAAATTTTCTTCTACTTTATTAAATACAAATGATAGTGTTAAAAGTATAATTGAATTAGTTCCTCCATTTTTTAAAAATAAAAATTTAGAAATTATAAAATATTCTTTAAGTATATTTGAATTAATTCTAAATAAAAAAAGTGCTTATTTTCAAGAAACATATGCTCAAAGTTCAAATCAAACTTTTTCAATTAAATCATTAGTTCATTCAATAATAAATTTAGTAAATGAATTTTCTTCAAATTATGAATTATTATCAATGTCATGTAGAATTTTAGTAAATTTAAGTGATATACCCAAATTACAACCTCATTTTTTACAAGAACCTCAAATTACAGTTTTAAAAGTGTTTAATGATAATTTATTAAAACAAAATAAACAACTTGCAAAAGAATCAAAAACTTTAAAAGAAAGAATTCAATCAACAAATAATACTATTAATGAAAGAAGTGTAAAAAATACTAATGAAGATAATATTAATAATGGAACTTTATCTACTTTAGCAATGAGACTTAAAATTAATACTAATCATCAAAATACTCAAAAAAGTTTTCCAAATAATAATTCAGTTTCTCAGAATAAAAATGAAGAAAGAGATAAACATTATTTAATTCAAATTGAAAAAAAAGTAAATGAAAATACATTATTATTAAAAGATTCATTAACTATAATATCAAATTTAAGTAAAAATCCAGATAATTTAGAAATATTAACTTTAAAAGGATTTTTAGATGTAATAACAGAAAAATTAAATGATAATGATACTGAAACTTTACCATATGTGATTAAATGTATTCAAGGATTTTGTCAAGGTCAAAGTTCAATAGATATAATATTAAAAGTTCAAATAATTTCAAAAATATTAACAACATATAAATTATATAAAAATACAGATGACAATAATTTAAATTATAATTCTCAAAATAATAATATATTATTAAATAATAAACAAGATAAGAATAGACAACCAGTTTGGACAAATGCAACAAATAGATTAGAAGTACTTCAAAGTTTAAAAAATATATTAGAAAGTGATATAAAATTACAAAGAACTTTTATTATTGAAAGAGGAATTGAAATATTATTAAATGATGTTAGTGGTGATGCTGCAAATGTTAATGAAATTGTTTTAGATCAATTAAATGAAATGATTTTAAGAGTTATTTATGTTGTTTCTTGTAATATTAATAAATTATTTCTTATTTATTTTTCCAATGAAGATGATTTAATGAATAATGAAAGTGACTCTGATGATAATGGAGAAGATATTAATGATAATAGTAAAAGTGATGATAGTGATGATAATAATAATAATAGTGAAAGTGAAGAAAATAAGAAAAATAAAAAAAAAAAGTTAAAATTAAAAAATAAAGAATTTTTAAATAATTCCAGTGATTTAGTTTCTTCTTCTAAATTCGAATTGGAAAATGATAATGATAATAATAATGAAGAATATAATTCTGATTCTTATGATAAAAGTAAAAAAAAAGAGAATTTATTAAAAATATTCACTGAACAATTAAGTGAAAAAAAATTTATGAATAAATTAATTGAAGTTGGTGAATTTGATATTAATAGTTTAGCAACTTATAAAGAATTAACAAAAATTTTAATAAATTTATATTTGAATAGATATTATTTAAAATATTTTACATTACCAAGAGTCTTTGATAAAGTAATAATAATAATCAATAATATAATGAAAAAATATAAAGAAAATGTATCAAATGAAAATAATTATGAAATATTAAAATTAGTAATAATCTTTTTAAAATTTATTTGTGAGGATGAAAATTTAATAAAAAAATTTTTAAAAGAAGATGTAATATCAATATTAATAAGTTCAATAACACAAAATGAATTTTCTAAAAATATAAAAGAAGAAGAATTAGAACAATTTTATTATAATTTTTCTTTAGTTTTATTAAGATTAACTGAATTTACAGGACATGTAGAACAGTTTAAATCATTTCCAAATTTTTTTCAAACTTTAGAAAAATTATATGATATAAATTTAATGAATGGAAAAATTTATATTATATCAATAATAAGAAATATAATAGCAGAAAAACAAGATTTTTTCAATGAAGATGATTTAACTAAATTTTTAAATAAAATAGTTTCTCAAAGTAACACTTTCATAATATATGAATTTGTAGAATTAATAAAAAATTTAGTTCATAATAGAGCAATGTGTAAAAGAATGGAAAATGTATTTAAATATTTAGTAAATGAAATCAAATCAAATATATATAGTTCATCATTTAAAAAAAAAATGTTAGATTTAATATTATGTCTTTCCTATGAAAATGCAAATATAAGAGATTATGCATTAAATGATTTATTATCATTAGTGAAAAATTTAGATGTAAATATAAATCAAAAAACAACATTATTAATATTAATGAATTTTTCTTCAATAAGTAGTAATTTTTCTTATTTAATGCAAGGTGGAGATGAAAAAGATGACAAAAATAAAGAAGGAAACAATAATAATAATGGAATGACAATAAAAAAAAAAGACTTTATTAACGTTGTTAATCATTTAATTGATAGTGATAGATTTTCTCAAATATTAATTCAAAGACTTTTAATAAATATAACATCAATTGATGGAATAGATATGAGTATAATAAGTGATAAAATAATGAAAGTTTTAGTTGAAATATTACAAAAATGTAAAAGTTTACAAGAAAATATTATAATATTTGCTTTAGCAACTTTAGTTAATGTTTCTAATAGAAATATTTTAAAATTTGATAGAAGTAATGAAGAAGAAGAAAATAATGATTTAAATAAAGATAGAGATAGTGTTATGGAAGGTTATGAAGGACAAGATAATATTTCAAGTGGTGATAATGAAATTGATACTAATAAAAAGAAAAAAAACAAATCTGTTGGAAAAAAAGAAAAAGATAATAAAGAAAAAAATGATGAAAAACCTAAAAAAAAAAAACAAAAAGAACCAGAAAAAGAAATTATTATTGTTGATTATATTTTAGAAAATTTACCTGATATTTTAGATATATTACAAAGTTTATTTAATAAAGAAAATTTAGATATATCGAGTTTGACAATAATGTTTTCATGTAATTTATTGAGGAAAATAAAATTTAGTAAATTTTATAATTTAGAAAAAGGAATATCAACATCAGTAGAAAAATATGTAGAAAAAGAGCCAAAATTAAATTCAAATGATAATGGAGAAAATCTTTTAAATTCAGATAGTGGGAAATTCCTTTTAATTTCAATAATTAAATATTGTATTTGTCTAAGTATAGAAAATAATAATAAAGGTGATGCTGCAAAATATAGAAGTTTAACTAATATTATTATGAGAATTTTAAAAGATAATACTGGTATTTTAAGACAATTTACTTTAAATTTAACTGATATTAAAGAGAATACTATTAATTTTGCTTGTGTTGAAAATCAATTAAATTTCTTTAATATGATTATTTCTTTAGCAAAACAAAAAGATAATAAATATTTCTTTACTTATAATTCTTATAGTGAATTAAGAAATTTCATTGGTTCTTTCTTTGTTATTTTTATTAAAGATTTCTCTGATTTAATGGTTGAATTATCTGAAAGTGAAAATAAATCTAAAATCGTTCTTATAAATGATGATAAAGAAAAAGATGATATTGAAAAAAAAGATAATAATTCAATTAAAAATACAGATAGTAATAACAATAGTCAGAAAAAAAATACAGAAAATAATAATAATAATAACAATAATAATAATAATAAAGTATATTTAGAATTAAATCAATCATTTCAAAATGTATTAATCAACACATTAAAATTATTAATAGAATATTTTGCTGAAATTCAAATAATAAGTAATCATCCAAATGATAATAAAATAAAAGCAATAAGAAAAAAAATTCATGCTGATTTTTATAATAATATAAGTGAATCTTTTGAAAAAATGGTAAAAGTACTTCTTCAATGTAAGCCAAAAGGAATTAATGATGAATTAAAAAGTTTATTAATATATGTTTTATTTTTAGTTTTTTCAAATAATATAGAAGATAATTCAGATGATAAAGATAAAGAAAAAAAAAAAGAAGATAAAATTCAAATTGAAACTTCATTAACAGATAATATAGATTTAGAAAAATGGTTAATGAAAATATTTGTAATAAATAATAATAGTATTCAAAATGATTTTTTTTGTTTAAAAATATTTACAATATCAATTCATGGAGATAAATTTCCTGATATATTTTATCAAAGTTCTAAATTTATTAAAAAACTTATAAATTATTTAAAATATTCTGGGACGGATAAAAAAAAGATGATTCTTCAAAAAGAAAGTGAAAGAGTGTTAAATATAATATCATTTAATCCAAGTTCACATCCAATATTATATTCAATGGGAATATATAATATATTTAAAACAAATTTATTTGTTAAAGCAGCAACATCAAAAAATAAAAATACTTCATGTCAAAAAGAAGATTTTATTCTTTTAGTTAATATGATATTAAATAAAAATAATAAAGATTTTATTCAAGATGATATTAAATCTTTATTACAATGTATTTTTCCTTGTAAAGATTTAGCAAATAATTTAAGAGTTGAATTATTTGATGTTTTTATGTCCACAACTGTCGAAGTTCCAAATGAAAAAAAATTTCACGAAGATTATTTAATTATATTTAATTTATTATATGATAATTTAAAAGAAAGTTTTAGTGAAATGATTTTCTTATTTGATAAATTTACTAAAACTTATCAAAATTTTGCTAAAAAATTTCTTTCTGAAGATTCAATAGTAATTAAAATATTTTATGACTTTTTAAAATATGATCAAAATTTCCCTTCAAAACCAGAAGAATTAAATTGTTATTTAAAAATTTTAGAATTATTTTGTGAAGTAGGTGAAATTTCTGATAATATAGAAAAAATGGTAAATGAAATGATGTATTATTTTACAAGAGATGAAGTAAAAGGAAATTTAAGAGATATAAATATATTAAATGCAATATTAAATTTTTCTTTCTTATTCTTTGTTAAATATTGTGAAAAAAGAAGTTTAGATGATATAAATTTAGATAATTCTATTGCTACTTCTAATAATACTAATACTAATGGAGAAGGAGGATCAATTAAAGCAAAAAATAATAATGTTAAAGATAATAAAACTGAAGAAAAATTAGTAGAATTTATTCAAAAATTCCATTATAATAAATTAGTTGATATTATTATCACTAATTCTATTAAATATAAAGAAATTAATCCTATTTATGTTTTAACTATGCTTATTATTCAAGATGATTATAAAGGAATGTTACTTCCTTTAAAAACATTAAATTCATATTTATTTAAAAGAGATTTTCTCATGAGTTTTCTTAAAACTTTTTTCAATTTTGAAAATTTAGAAATTAAAGAATTTGTTTTTGTTATTCATATTGCAATAATATTATCTAATGTAGGAAATACTAAATTAGAATACGCTGAAGAATTCGTAGTAAATTTAATAGATATATATGATAAATATATATTACCAAAATTAGTAAAATCAAAAAAAAAAATTGATGAAGAAAATAATGAAAATGATCCTTTTAATGATACAGTAACTTCAATATATTTCTTTTGTGATTTAGTAAAAACAAATGAAATAAGTTCTCAAACTTTAGGAAAAGTACTTAAATTTATAATGAAAATAATAATTTCAGTTGAAGCTCTTCAAACAGAACAAAAAGAAATATTAATAAGATATTATCAAGAAATATTACTTCATTATAGAATAAATTCAAATGAAGAATTAATTTCTCACTTAACTTTCATGAATAAAATTCATAGTGATAAAGATTTAAATTTTATAGAATTTTTAGCTTATGGAACAATATTAATAAATACAAGAAGAGATATTTTATTAACAAATTTAGGAGAATTTTTAAATATGATTTCTGTTATTTGTTTGAGTGCAATGATTTCAACAAATGAATTTAATAAAAGATTTTTAATAAATTATTTTAAATTTTGTAAACAAATATGTTTAATAATTACTAATAACAATGGTAATTCTTCTAAAAATGGTTTTGTTAATGTAAATTCTACTTTAAATGAACAATCAAAACAATCTTTGTCAACTTTAGAAACTTATATAAATAATTCTATGGGAAAATATATGGAACAAATTAGAGAAGACCCTGAATTAAATAAAAAATATGAAAAAATTAAAGGTTTGTTAGCTAGTTCTTCTAATTAATAAATTTTTATTTTTTTTTGAAACTAAAAGTATTTTAATTTTTTTTTGATTTTTTATTGATTTAATCAATTATTATTCATTTAAAAAACCATTTTTATTTTAAATTTATTTAAATTTTTTGATGAAAAAAAAATCTCTTCCAAGTAAAAATTTAAATAGTTCAAATAGTAGTAAAAAAAGTTATAGTGATATAAAAGGATTTTCAAAAATTATTGAAGATGTTATAAAATATAATAAAAGTGAAAATTCAAGTAAAAAAAAGGAAAATGTAATTAATAGACAATCTGCATTTGATAAGGATATAGATTTAGATTCTTTAAATATTCAAATTTTAAATTCCAATGAAAAAGAAAGAGAAAAAGAAAGTATTGATGAAAATTTATACAACAATATTTTAAAGCAATTAAACCAAGAATTGAAATTTGATAATCAAAATAAAATATTAACAAATAATAATCTTCAAAATGAAAGAAAAAAATATGAAAAAAAGGAGGATTTAGAATATGATAAATCAATAATAAAACATTTAGAAATAGAAATAATATTAAATAATAATTTAAAAAAATCAAATCCAAATAAAATAATAGAAAAAATAAATGAATATTTTAATAATAAAGAAATATATTATTATGAATATTCAAACACAAGAAATATTTCAACAATAACAATAGGAACAATTGATAATAATATATATGAAAGTTATTATAAAAAGGAAGAAATAAGTCAAATTCAAGTTTCTTCGATGAAAAATAATGAAACTTTAAAAAAAATAAAAATTATAGATTATATATCAACTTTATATAGTGTTTATAATAATGCTTTTATTAACAAACAATTTTTCTATATTATTAATCCAATGCATTGTTATTATTTCGATATGAAAGAAGAAAAATTATATTTATCAAATGTTTTAAGAATTGAAAATATTTTAAATGAAAATGAAATATTGTTTAAAAGAATAGAACCTTCAAAAGAAGAAATTGAAAAAATAGAAAAAAATAATCAATTTAATTTAATTAAATTTAATGAATTTCCTGTTATTATAGATAAATTATATATGATGAATTTCTTTAATGTTTTTATTAATAATGGAAGTGAAGTTAAAAATTTTAATATTTATTCTCCTTTTCAATTTGAAGGTTCATTTTGTAGAAAATGTAAAATTTATTTGGAAAATTTTAAAAAAGAAAATAATAATATTATATCAATTAATATATATGGTATTTTATTTGAGAATAATATAAGAGAAATTATTAATTTTTTAAAAGAAGAAAGTAAATGTAAAAATTTTTCTATTAAATTAAATAAAATTTTGAACACTGAAAGTTTTTATAAAATTAATAAAAATTTAAAAAAACCAATTGATAAATTTGAATATAAAGATTCATATTTTTTTACAATAATTTAAAAAGATTATAAGGAAATATAATATATAAAAATAAATACAATTAATTATCAGAATTATTATCATTATTAATTTTTTCTGTATTTTTTTTTCTATCAAAAAATAAAGATTCATAATCAAAATTTTCATTTGATTTTTTATTATAATTAATTAATTGATTATTTAAATAATTTTCAAGATTATTTAATTCAGATAAATAATTTTCATTTTCATGTTCAATTCTTAAAGAACTTTTTCCTAAAATATTTTCATCTATTTCTTCTTGTTCTTCTTTTAAAGCCTTTTTATATTTATTCTGAGCTTCTAAATCTATATCATGACTTTTTATTTCTTTTACTAAATCTAATGAATTTTCACTTATTGAATTTTCATCTGATATATTATCTGAATTATTTGAATTATTTAAATTATATTCTTTTAATTTTTCAGAATTATAATTCTTTGAATATTCATCATTTAAATTAGAACTATAAATATTTAAATGTTTTTCATTTAAATTATTTGAATTATTTTTAATTAAAAGTTCTTTATTTAAATCATTTGAATTATTTTTAATTATATTTTCATTATTCAAAATATTGTTATCTTCATTATTATTTATAATATTCGGATAATTAACATTAAAATTATTATTATTTAAATTACTATTATTATTATTATTGTCATTATTTTCTTCAGAAAATAAATTTAATAAAACTTTTTCATCTACTTCTTGAATTATACTATCTGTTAATTTAATAATATTATTATTATTAATTGATTGATTATCATCATTGTCAAAATAAAAATCAACAATTTGTTTAGAACGATATTCCTTTATTTTATCATAGTATTTAATAATAAAATTATGAATTAAATTAAAAGATTTAACATTAATATCACCAAACATTGAAATATGTATTAATTTTGGATAAACTTCATTTCCAATAATTTCAATTGAAATTGTTTCTGAAATGTTAATATATAAATCAATTAATATATCACAAATTTCTCTTTTTGTTTGAGAATTAATTAAAATATTACCTAAACTTTTAATAAGAGATTCTTCTATAAAGTTTTTATTGAATTTTTTATAAATAAAAGAAATAGTTTTTAAAATTTCAATAATTAAATTATTATCATTAGTATTATTTAATATTTTAATAATTTTAATATAAATTTCTTGTAAATTATTTTGTTGAAAAGAAGTATAAATATTTCTTAAATTATTAATAATAAAAAATTGTAAATCTTTATTATTATTATCATCTAAAATTTTACAAATAATAGGAGTGAAAGTAAAATCAAATTCAAAAGAAGAAAGTTTTTTAAATAAATAATCTATTTTAGTTAATAATAAATGAATTCTAAAATCACTTAAATTTTCTTTTATAAAATAACTCTTAATATGAATCCAAACATTTTTTTCAAATTGAATTTGTATCATTGATTTATTACATATATTTAATACATTTTTTAAAACTAAATTAACTATTTCTTCATTATTATTATAACTTGATAAAACATTTATTAAATAAGGAATAATTTTTCCTTCTAAAACTTTATTTTCAAAAAACATAATACACTTTAAAAATTTATTTAAAAATATTTTAACTTCTTTTTCATTTTTATTTTGTTTTAATTGTTTTAATTGAATTAAAGCAATTAATTTCGGATCATTAAACCAATTATTATTTAATAAACTATTTAAATCACATCTTTTATTAAAATCTTGAGAAAGAATTAATTGTAAAAAATTATTATCTTCATCTAAAAAATTAATATTATTTAAAAAAAGATTTAAATCTCCATTATTAATTAATTTTTCATAATCTTCAAATTTATTAATTCCACCTAAAAAAAATTTATTTTTCTCATTCATATATCTTTTCAATAACATAAATAAAATACATCCAATAGAAAAAACATCAGATTTAAAATTACAATTTTTTTCAGAAATAATTTCAGGAGAAATAAAATTTAACATATTATTAAAGGAATAAATATTATTTTTAAAATAATCAATTTTTTCAATGTAGCCTTCATATTGAATAAAAGTTAAATTAGTAATTTTAATTATTCCATTTTTATCAATAAAAATAAAATGAGGATTTAAACAAGAATGAATAAATTTAAATTCATTATGTAAATATAATAATCCTTCTATTATTTGAGAAATAATTTGTTTAATTTCTAATTTTGAAGGAGAAGATTGTAAAATCCAAGAATAAAGAGTTTTTACAAAAGGTTCAGTTATAAAAAATAATATTTTATTATCTTCTGTTATATTTTCTATTATTTTCAAATAGTGAAAATTATTTAATTTTGATAATATTAAAGGAGATTTTTTCAATAAAGATATTATTTCTTTTCTTTTTTGACTTTCTGGATATTTTTTCCTTAATGTTTTTTTCTCTATTATAAATATACAAACTTCCTCTTTTGTTGATTTTTTTATCCCTTGATATACATTCCATAAACCTAAAAATCCTGTTTGAAATAATGGAGTTTCTTTTATCGAATATTTTTTTAATATTTCATTTCCCATTTTCAATTTAATTTTTTCATAAAATTTATTTATTGAAAAATGATTAAATAAATTAATATTTTTTAAATTAAATAATGATTAAATATATTATTATTTTTTATTTTTCCTTTTTTTCATTTTTCTATATAAATATTAAGAAATCAAAATATAAAAAAAATAAAAAAAATTAAAGTTAAAATGATTATATTATTTATATTTAAAGATTTCAAATTAATATTTCTAAATAATATACCTTTCAAAAATCTTAAATATGTCAAATAATAATTTCATTTAACAGAATGATAATGTTTATTATTATTATAATATCCATTAAATCTATTTTGTCCACTTCTGTAATTCCCATTATTATTATTTAAATTATTTCCTTTAAAATCATCTTTATTATTATTTGCTAACATTTCTCCTAATTCTTTATGTTTAGAAATTAATTTAACAATTAATTTATTTCCAAAATTAGCTTTTTTAATTTCAGAAATTCCTTTAGTAATAATTTGTAAAATTCGAGTATATAAAATTCCTTTTTCAACAATTAAAGCTTTTTGAATAACATAATTTCCAAAAGGATCCATTAATAAATCAATAATAGAATGAGGATCTTTTTCTATCATACTATTTAATAATATATTTCTAGTATTTTCATTAGAATTTTCAAAGCATTTTTCAATAACATTAGCACTAAATTTTTTCTTACAATAATCAATAATATTTAAACTTATTTTATGAATTATATCTTTAATTTCATTAAATTCCAAATCATTAGTAATTAATAAATATTGAATAACATAATTACCAAATTGATCATTAATAATTTTATCTAAATTTTTTAATATTAAATTTAATATTTTTGGTCTTTGACTTTCATCACCTTCACTAATACATTTTTGAATAACACAAACACCATGTTTACTATTAGTAATATCTAAGAAATTTTCAATAACAATTTGAAAAATAAAATTAGTATATTCACAATTATGAATAGTTGATAAGTATTTTTGTATAATATGATTACCATAAGGAGTTTTCATTATTTCTTTTAAATTATCAGAACAAATATTATAAATAAACTTATTTAATAATATCGGAGAAGAAGAAACTTTATCAACTAATTTTTGAATAACTCTTGTTCCATGACAAGAAGTACAAATTTGAAAAAAAGATTGTTGAGTTAAAGTTAGAAATTCTGATAAATTTTCAAAAGATAAAACATCTAATAATACTTGAAATAAATAATTTCCAAATTGATCACATATTAATTCTGATAATGAATTTTTTAATTCTGGAAATAATAAATCATTTGCAAAGGAAGGATTAGATTGTATTTTTTCTTGAATAAATCTACATCCACTTTGTTCTTTTATTAAATATGGTGATATTTTTGCTAAAGATGAATCTGTGTAATTTGAATAGTTTTCATTTTGGAAATTTAATTTTGATATTTCAGATTTGTTGTTATTGTTAAATATTATATTATTTGAATAGTTATTTCTAGGATAATATGAATTTGTTTGATTTTGTCTTAATTGAGAATATTGATAATTATTTTGGAGATTATTATTGTTTATATAATTGGAATAATTTAAAAGAGAATTTCTATTATTATTAATAGTATTATTATTATTATTATTATTATTATTATTATTATTATTAATATTAATATTACTAATATTATTAATATTATTATTATTAATATTATTATTAATATTAATATTATTGTTATTATTATTATTGTTATTATTGTTATTAAACATTGAATAATTGTTATTAATATTTATATAATTATTTTGATAATTTAAGCCAAAGTTATTTTGTTGGAAATAATTATTATTAGAGAAAAAATCATTATTTTGATTATTATTATTATAATTAATATTTGAATTTAAATTAATTAAATTATTTTGAAACAAATTATTCCTAATAATATCATCTTGATTGAATTCATTTTTAGAATCATAATCATCATTATCTTCATTAACATCAATATATTTAATTGTTTCTTCATCATCAACATAAGTACTAATAATAATTTCTTTTTTAGTTTTATTAATATAATTTTCTCCTTTATCAAATAATTCTTGAAAATCATCAATTTCACCTTTTAATTTTTTAACAAATAATAAATAATCATTAACAACATTTTTTGGAGGTTTATCAATTCCATAATAAGATAACATTGGATTTGATTCTTCTCTTCTTAAATTATTTTTGTATTTATTAGAAACTGTACTTTTACAAAAATCACTTTTTAATATAAAATTTTTTCCCATTGATGATGATAAATTACTTTTTATTTCTTTGTTTATATTGTTTTTATTTGAAATATTATTTATGTTATTATTTATGCTTTCAATTTTTTTTTTTTCATTTTTTTCTTTTTTATTTTCTTCTTCTTTTTTCTCATTTTCTTTATATTCTTTTGAAATTTTTACTGTTTTTTTTTTGTTGATTTTCGCTTTCTTTCTTGTAATTTTTGGTGATTTAAATTTTCACAACTTTTATTTCTTTTTATGTTTATTATATTTATTTTTGTAAATATTCCTTTTTTTTTTGTAAAAGTATCTTCTTGTTTTTCACAAGCTACTATCATTTTTTTTTAATTTTTAATATATATTTTTATTCTATATTAATCCTATTTTACTTTTTTTAATTATTTTTTTTTGTAATTGTGATGTTATTTTTAATTAAATTTGTTTTATTTTTTAAGAAATTAAGGGAATAAAAAAATGGAAGATTATTCTTTTGAAAAAGATAATTTTAATGTTGAATCAGAAAATTTGCAAAATATAAATGAAGAGGAATTCTTTTATAAAACAAATTCAGATATTAATTTTAAAAAAAAAGAAAGTACATCTTTGATATTAAAAAATTATATTCATGGAGTATTAGATATAAATAAAGATAATATAGATGAAAAAGTACAAATATTAGGTAATAGAAGAGACATACATTCAATTGAGATTTTAATAAATGAGAATAAAATAAATACAACAAATAAAATACAATTTGATACAATAAGAGCATATAGCTTATATTATAATTTCACTAAATTTATATCAAATATATCAAATTTATTTTATGAATGTTCATCATTAACTTTTTTAGATTTATCTAATTTTTCTTCAATAAATATAATAAATATGAGTAATTTATTCAATGGATGTATTAATTTAACTTATTTAAATTTAAGTAATTTAAATACTCAAAAAGTAACAGATATGAGTTTTATGTTTAATGATTGTTTTTCTATAACAAATTTAAATGTATCTAGTTTTATAACTGATAATGTTACTAATATGTCCAATATGTTTTGTCATTGTAAATCTTTAAAAGAATTAAATTTATCTAATTTTAATACTTTTAATGTTGTTAATATGAGTGATATGTTTAGAAATTGTTCTTCTTTAACAAAATTAAATTTATTTAATTTTAAAACTAATAATGTTATTAATATGAGTTATATGTTTTATCAATGTAATAATTTAGAACTTTTAAATATTAATAATTTTAATACTTTTCATTTAATGTATATGAATCATATGTTTTTTAATTGTTCTAAATTATTATTTTTAAATTTATCTTCTTTTAATATTAATAAAGTTAATAAATTAAATGATGTTTTTAAAGGAATAAATCATAATATTCATTTTATAATAAATGACCAAAAATTATTAAAGGAACTAGAAAAAAGTATAAATAAGGAAAATTAATTTTTTTCTCAAAGAAAAAAGCATTTTACCTATAGATAATTAAATTAATAAAAAACAATAAAAATTGAAAAATTAAAAAAAAATTTTTTTATTTACCATTATGAAATAAAAAAATGGATGAAATAAAATAAAAAAAGAAATATTAGAAATAATAGAATCAAATCTTCTTAAAGTAAATGAAAATCTTATAAACATTCAAATAAATTAGAAAAATAAATTATCATCAAAAATTTCAACATCAGATTTAATATAATTAATAAAATTAACATTAAAAGAAAAAAAAAAATTTTTTTTTATATACTCAAGTAGAATTAAAAAAAAGGATTCAATTCAAAAAAAGTATGATTCAAATTAAAAAGAAGAAGGTAAAGTAATAAAAAAAAAAATAATTTTCTTAAAGAAATATTTCTTTTGAATTAATTTTTATTTCTCCTTTAAAAAGAGTTTTACAAACTTTTTATTATATTGAAAATACTGTAAGAGAAGGTTTAATTGAAAAAGATAAAAAATGGAATGAATTTAACAAAATTAAAAGAATATTTTGATCCAATAAATAAATATTAATTTAAATAATATTATTTTAATTTCTCATAGTATAATAATAGAATTCTAAATAATTAAGAAAAAGTTAATAAATCTCAAATTATCCTATTTCAAAATGAAAATATTATTAATATTTGTGTAAAGGATTTAAAGTAAGATAATGATAAAAATATAAATAACATATTTAATTGTATTACACTTAATCTATAATTAGAATATTTTTTCTTAAATTCAGATAAATAATATATAAACAAGTATAAAACAAAAAATGTTAAAAATAATTAAAAATAATTTATTTTTTTTTTTAATTTATAAAAAAATTAAATTATTTTAAAAAGCAATTGCTTTAAAAGCTTTAAAAAATCCATAAAGAATAGGAAGCATAATAGGTAAAAATTGTCCAACTTTAAATTCATCACTAAAATAATGTTCAAACAAAACTAATTGATTACTTTCCATTAAATATTGAGAAATAATATATATTTCATTTAATTCTTTAGTAAAATCTCCTTCAAATTTTTTCCTTAAAAATTGAGTAAAAATTTCATGAATAATATTTAATTTTTCTTTAACATCATTAATTGTTTTAATTGTTTCATATAAAGAAAAAATTCTATTTGCTTTTTCTAAATTTCTTAATGTTGCTATTAATAAAATATGATTTCTGATTATTTTTGAATTAAATATTTTTTCTAATTCATTTAAAGTAAAAGAATCTTTTATTAAATCTTTGAATAAATAACTTGGAAATATTTTAGAAAAACAAACTAAATTTATAATCTTATTTAATTCTTCTTTTTTAATATTATTAAAATTAATTGGAAAAATAAAGGAACTTAAATCTTGATTATAAATAGTAGAAGAATTTAATTTAGTTTTATTTTTATTATGAATAATAACATTAATAATTTCATTATCATTTAATTCATCAAATAATAATTTTGGATTTGTTAATTTTAAACTAGAATATAAATATTCATTTTCTTCTAAAGAAGTATCATTTCTATAATTAATATATTTAATTATTAAATTTAAGTCTGAATTTTTTAAATTACTTTGAAAATATTCATTAATTGAAGAAAATAAATAATTTTCGTCTGTTTTATCGTAATAATTATCTTTTATAATATAGAAATTTATTGCTCTATAAACTGGTATTTTTCCTAAATTGTTTTCTAAAGTTAAATTTAAAGGCTTTGATGAATTTGTACTTATACTAAATAATTGTAATAAAGGAAAAATTGTTGAATTAAATTCATCTTCTTTTAATAAATTAAAATTAATAAAATTTAATTCATTCTTTTCTTTATTGTAATTAAAGCTAAATTCCTTTTTATTTAAATTTTCTATAAATTTAATTTTAAAAGGATAATAATATTGAGTTAGATTATATGTAATATTAAATTTTAGATTTTTACTTTCATCTTTTTTAATTTTTCTCTTTTCATAAAAATTAATATTATTATCAGTCAATTTATTAGTATATAATCCTAAAATATTTTTAATATTCGCAATACTTGGAGGTTTATTGTAACTTCTCAAAATTTTTAAAGTAATTAATAAAGAAATAATCCCAATTCCAATTACAAAAAAATAATAAATTCTCTTAACATTAATCTTCATATTTAAAAAAATAAATGAAAAAAAAAATAAAAAATAAATAAATAAAAAAAATTCAAAAAATGAGAATGTATATTTGTGTTGATTATAAATTTTTCCATATTTAAAAGTATTAAAAAAATGTAAATTTTTAATGCAATTGAAAAAAAGGAAAAACATTAGTTTTTAAAAAGTTTATATTAATGAAAATAAAGATTTGAATCATGATAGTTTAAAATATACTTATAAATTTCTTTATAAAGATTTTTTTCTTTTTTTATCTGTTGAAAAAATTATACTACTTTTTATGATAAAAAAATAAGTAATCTCACTATTTTATCTATCTTTAAAACTATTATTAAAAAAGTTGATAAACAAAAATGGAAAAATTAATTTAAATTATTTTTTAAAGAAATAATATTTAAAAATAAATGATTTTATTTTTAATATTTTTTTTCTATTTATTAATTTTATTCTACTATAAATCAATAATTATTACCCTTATTGTGTTTTGCATAATTTTTATGTTAATTCAATCAATTAGATTTATTTCAAAATATCTACATACATTTATTTGTTTTTCAATATAAATATCCAAATTATAACATAAATATATATATAATATTATTTCAAAAACCATATAAAAAAATAAAAAAAACAATGAAAAAAAAATTAAGAAAAATAAAAAAAATTCAATTAAAAAGAAAAAATGGAATCAAAGCCAGTTCTAAATGGTAGTATAATTCAAGGATATAAAATAATAAAATTCCTTGGAAAAGGAAAATTTAGTGACGTATACCAAGCAGAGCGTCAACTGGACTCGAAACTGGTAGCATTAAAAATAATAAAGATCTATGATATAATGGATAAAGAAACGGTTCAAAAATGTCTTCAAGAAGTAGATCTCTTAAAAAGAGTATCACATCCCAACATAGTGAAATATTTCGATTCTTTCATTTCCAACAACGAACTATATATCGCAATAGAATGGGCAGACAAAGGAGACGTGAAGAAGTTGATAAAGAAGTTCAAGCAGGAAGGAGACCAAATAGATGAGGTACACGTAATAGAATATGTGCGTGAGATTGCCAGTGCACTACAACATATGCACGAGCAGAGAGTGATACATAGGGATTTGAAACCGGCTAATATCCTCATCTTTAGTGATGGGACTTTTAAATTAGGAGATTTAGGATTAGGAAGATCATTAAGTAAAGAAACGATAAAAGCTTTTTCTCGAGTTGGAACTCCTTTAT
>JAEEGL010224948.1_pt1 | contig 33320 bp, 26 predicted proteins | sample 9134231 | NCBI WGS metagenome assembly JAEEGL01 (sample SAMN16246548, study PRJNA631951) | gut metagenome | biome: gut microbiome; feature: rumen; material: fiber-attached | host: Bos | place: Iran: Karaj | collected 2018-10 | reverse complement strand
GGTGTCGTTCCACCGCCGCAGGCAGCCAGACCGAGAACCATCGCAAGTACAAGCAGCAGTGCAAATACTTTCTTAACCATAATGACTCTCCCTTCAAATAATCAAGAATGATCGATGCTGTTATGTTAAACCGTACAGGTCTTAACCTTATTTAACGTTTTCGAGATTGTGGCAGGCAACGAAGTGTCCGCCGCCTACGTCCTTTGCCGCGGGCTGCTCGCTGCGGCACTTTTCAGTGGCGAATCTGCAGCGGGAGGCGAACCTGCATCCGGGCTTGGGGTTGATGGGCGAGAAGATCTCGCCTTCGAGCAGTATCCTCTTCCTGGGGGCGTCGATATCGACCGTGGGTACGGCCGAAAGCAGCGCCTTGGTGTACGGGTGCAGCGGGTTTTTGAACAGCTCCTTGGTGTTCGCGAACTCCACCATGTTGCCCAGGTACATTACCAGGATGTTGTCCGAGATGTACTTTACTACCGACAGGTCGTGCGTGATGAAGATGTAGGTGAGGTTCATCTGCTCCTGAAGGTCCTGCATGAGGTTGAGGATCTGCGCCTGTATGGACACATCCAGAGCGCTTACCGGCTCGTCGCATATTATGAACTTAGGGTTGAGCACCAGCGAGCGGGCTATGCCTATGCGCTGCCTTCTTCCGCCGTCCAGCTCGTGAGGGTACACGCCTTCGAGCCTTCTTGCCACGCCTACGACGTCCATGATCTTGTGGGCAGCTTCCTTAGCCCGGTCCTTTTTCATACCGTTGATCAGCAGCGGCTCCATGATTATCTCCATGGTGTTCATGCGCGCGTTGAGCGATGAGTACGGGTCCTGGAAGATGAACTGCATCTTCTTGCGCAGCTCTCTGAGCTTTTGCTTGCTGGGTTTTGAGATGTCCTCCCCCTCGAAGAAGATCTGTCCGTCGGTGGGCTCCAGCAGGTGGATGACTGTCCTTCCCAGCGTGGATTTGCCGCAGCCGGATTCTCCTACTACGCCCAGGGTCTTTCCTTCTTCTATGCTGAAGCTTATGTCGTCAACAGCGTCCAGAAGGCCTCTGGGGGTGGTGAAATACTTCTTGAGGTTCTTTACTTCTACCAGTGTGCTCATGCTGTCACCTCCTTTTTAAGAGGCCTGATGCATCTTACGAAGTGGCCTTCGCTGATCTCCGTAAGCTCGATCTCCGTAAACTCGATACCTGCAGCTTTCTGCTCTTCGGTGGGCTCGGGTGTGCACTCCGGGGTCCTGCGCGAGCACCTGTCGGCGAACGGACAGCCGTTGACCCGTATGGACGGGTCGGGCATCATGCCGTCTATGGGCTTAAGCCTGTCTGTCGTGTCGGAATTGATGTCCGGCAGGGAGTCGAACAGGCCTTGCGTGTAGGGGTGCGCGGTCTCCTTGAATATGTTGCGCAGCGTGCCTATCTCCACGATGCGGCCCGCGTACACTACCGCCACCTTGTCGCACATCTCGGCTACAACGCCCAGGTCGTGTGTTATGAGTATGTTGGTGGTGTTTCTCTGTTCCTTCAGCTCGTTTATGAGGTGCAGCACCTGCGCCTGGATGGTAACGTCCAGAGCAGTGGTAGGCTCGTCGGCTATCAGAAGCTCCGGATGGCAGGCCAGCGCTATGGCAATTACTATGCGCTGCTTCATTCCGCCGGAGAACTGGTGCGGATACTCGCCGTAGCGTTCCTTGGGAATGCCTACGAGCTCCAGCGTGGCTTCGGCTTTTTCCTTGGCTTCTATAAGGGAGCATTTGTCGTGCAGCCTTATAACCTCGAGGATCTGCTCGCCTACGGTGTCTACCGGGTTGAGCGCCGTCATCGGATCCTGGAATATCATCGATATCTGGTTTCCGCGTATGGCGCGCAGCTGTTTTTTGTTCTGCTTAATGAGGTCCACGCCGTCGAAGAATATCTCTCCGCTGGGTATCACGGCGGGAGGCACAGGAAGAAGCTGCATTATAGCGAGCGCTATAGATGTTTTTCCCGCGCCGGTCTCGCCTACGAGCCCCAGGGTCTGGCCTCTTTCAAGCTCGAAGCTGACGTCGTTGACTGCGTATACTGTGCCGGTGTCGGTCTTATACTGCACCGAAAGGTTTTTTACAGAAAGAGCAATGTCTTTTTCCATGGCCGTTACCTCCCTCTGAGTCTGGGATCGAGCGCGTCTCTAAGACCGTCGCCCAGGCAGAACAGCGAGAATACCGTAAGCATTATTACGATGCCGGGAGCCGTTACCAGGTAGGGATAGTCCCTTATCCATGCCCTGCCTATGGACAGCAGTGCGCCCCATTCCGGAGTGGGCGGGACTACTCCGAGGCCTATGTAGCTGAGCGTGGAGGCGGCGAGTATGCCTGCCGCGAGGCTCTGGGTGATGCCTACGATCAGCGGAGCGGAGACGTTGGGAAGTATGTACTTGAGGAGTATGCGAAGGTCTCCCGCGTTGTTGGAGCGCGCGGCTTCTACATATTCCTTGTCCCTTTCCGAAAGCACCGTGGCGCGCGTCATCCTGGCAAACGAGCCCATGCCACCTACGGATATTGCTATGAACATTCCGAACAGTCCGCCGCCCATCGTAGCGGCTATGGCTATCGCCAGCAGTATGTTGGGTACCGCGCCGATGATGTCGAACAGCCTCATTATGACGTTTTCAAGGAACCCGCCGTAGTACCCCGCAATAAGGCCCAGCGTTGCTCCTACGAGGACCGCCATGCCGGTAGCAACGACTGCGGTCAGAAGGGAGATCCTGGCGCCGTACATCATGCGGCTTAAGGTGTCGCGGCCGAAGTCGTCGGTGCCTAAGGGGAACTCTTTGCAGGGCGGCGTGAGCATCCTGGAAAGGTCCTGGTCATCCGGCCCGTAGGGAGCCAGGAAGTTAGCGAAGATCGCTATGAACACTATGATAGCTATGACTATCAGTCCGAAGATCGCGAGCTTGCTCTTGCAGAGCCTGCGCCAGGTCTCGTGGAATCTTGTTTCATTTCTCAGGGTAGTTACCGGAGCTTTTTTTCTCATTTCTTTATACCTCCGTTCCTACTTTGAGTTCTTGAACTTGGACTTGATCCTGGGATCCACGAAGGCGTAGATGATATCCGTGATCAGCATTATTATAGAAATGAATACCGCAAGGATAAGTACGCCGCCCTGGATGTTCGGGTAGTCTCTGTTGGATATGGCCGTCAGCATGAAGCTGCCTATGCCCGGGATCGCGAAGATGCTCTCTATCAGGACCGATCCCGCAAGCACTACGCCAAGCCTTCCGCCTATCGTGGTGATGATGGGGATGAGGGCGTTCTTAAGAGCGTGGTGCATTATGACCTTGAACTCCGACTGGCCTTTGCTGCGGGCAGTGCGGATGTAGTCCATCCTTATTACCTCCAGCACGGAGGAGCGGGTGATCCTGAAGAAGTTCGCGGCTCCGGAAAGACCCAGGGTCAGCACCGGGAGCACCAGCTGGGCAGGCGTGGAGTAACCTGTTGCCGGCAGCAGCTTCCACCTTAAGGCGAACAGCAGCGACAGCTCCAGTCCGAACCAGAACTGTGGCATCGACGCGCCTATTACCGCGAAGATGTTGCACACCTGATCCAGCAATGTGTACTGCTTTACAGCGGACACAATGCCGGCCAGCACCCCTATGATAATTGAGACTATAAGGCCCAGCCCTCCTATCATCATCGTTATCGGGAAGCGCGACAGGACCTCGTGCATTACAGGATAGTGGTTCCGGTATGAGTTCCCAAGGTCAAATTTGAAGAACAGGTTGTACAGATAGCGCCCTAAACGTATCAGGTAGCCGTCGTTTAGGCCCATCTCTTCGCGCAGCTGTTCGACAGCCGCGTCGTCGGCCGTGGGGCCGAGTATCTGCCTTGCCGGATCTCCGGGTGTAAAGTACAGAAGCGTGAATACAAGCACGACCACGCCTATGATTACGAAGATCAGCATCAGCAGTCTTTTTAAGATGTATTTGCCCATGATTCTCCGCCTTTACTGTTTTATCTGATGTCGAGCGCCCTGAAGTAACCGCTCTGAACGGCTCCGCGCACCTGTGCGAGCTCGTAGCAGTCGCCAACGGTCTCGAACATGGGTACGTCTGCCTTGCGCAGCTCTTCGGCAAGAGCCTTGCGCGGCCTCTGGCCCAGGCAGTTGATTATAAAGTCGCCTTCTATTTTATATACATTGCCGTCCGGACCCTGGACCTCTACGTAGCCTTTGCCTACCGACAGGCACTTGGTCTTTGTGAGGCAGGTGATGTTGTCCTTGAGCCTGAGCATGGTCTCCTCTATGGCCGGCCCGTGGATGTGGTTAGCCTGAGCGGCGATCTTGTCCATCATCTCTATTACTGTTACGTGATGGCCGAGCTCCGCGTAGGAAAGACCCATCTCCGCCCCGGAAAGGCCGCCGCCTATGAGTATGACGCGGTCGCCTATCTCTCCGGTGTAGGTGTAGAGCTGCTTTGCGGTCATGGAGTTTTCCTTAAGGCCCGGGATGGGCGGGATGACCGGTTCGCTGCCCACCGCGCAGATGACGTAGTCGGGCTTCATGGATTCTATAAGCTCTACTGTGGCGTCGGTGTTGAGCTTTACGTCCACGCCGTATTCGTAGACCTTGCTGATGAGGAAGTCCTTGAACCTGATGAGGTCCTGCTTGTGGCAGTCGTGCGTGAGGTAGTTGACGGTGCCGCCCAGGACGTTTTCTTTTTCGACCAGCGTTACCTGGTGGCCTCTTTCAGCGGCTGTCATGGCTGCCTTAAGGCCTGCGGGGCCTCCTCCTATAACGAGTACCTTCCTGGAGGCTTTCGGAGCCGGGAAGTTGTTGAGGTTCAGGAGCTCGTGGCCTATGTTCGGGTTGACGTCGCAGCCCATCTCGCCCTTGTCGAAGCGGCCCAGGCAGTTCATGCACCTGCAGCAGGGGACTACGTCCTTTTCGCGGCCGGTGCGCCACTTGTTGGGAGTTTCGGGGTCTGCGAGTATCTGGCGGGCCATGTAGAGTATGTCGGCCTCGCCGTCCTTGATGATCCTGTTCATCTCGACCGGATCCTGCAGGGCTCCGACCAGAGCGACTTTCATCTTAGTCACGTGTTTTTTGACTTCCTTGGCTATCTCCAGGTTGCACGCGTGTTTTACGAAGATGCCGGGGAAGGTGTAGAGGTTTGAGGTGTAGTATGAACCTGCGGAGATGTGGATGATATCGATGTATTCTTCCGCCATCTGGGCGAATTTGCATACGTCCTCTACCGTGATGCCGCCTTCTATGTGCTCGTCGCCGCTGATGCGGAATTCGAGGACGAAGTTCTCGCCCACGGCTTCTCTCATGGCCTTGCAGACGCGCAGCGGGAAGCGGGCTCTGTTTTCGATGGAGCCGCCGTATTCGTCGGTGCGGTGGTTGGTGAGCGGCGAGAGGAACTGAGCGAGCAGCCATCCGTGTGCTCCGTGGATCTGGACCATCTTAAAGCCGCAGTCCTTCATGAACTTGGCGGCTCTTGCGAAGTCGTCGCAGCATTCCTGCATCAGGGCCTCGTCCATGCCTGTGACGTGCACTCCGTCCTCGCGGATGTAATCGTCCGGGCCTATGGGGTTGCGGCCTTCGAGGAACTTCGGGTGAGTTGCCGCGCCCGCGTGATGCAGCTGCACGGAAGGAACTGCCCCGTGGCGGTTGATCATGAAGGCCTCTTTGATCCACTCGAAGTTGCCCATCTGGTTTTCCGCAAGGATGGCGACGTTTCCTGTGTTGTTCTTTCTGGTCGCGTACTTGAGGTTAACGCAGGTCTCCGAGACCGTTACGGCAGCCGCTCCGCCGATGGCTTTGCTCTCGAAGTAGAGCATCTGCATCGGATCGGGGGTGTGGCTGTGACCGCTGAAGGTCATGGCGCAGGGCGCGGAGAAGATGCGGTTGCGGTAGGTCACGCCTCTGATCGTGAGGGGTTGGAATAGGTATGGGTATTTGCTCATAACTCAGCCTCCGTTTTCTGTGCTTGATAAGCTTTATATTAGCAATTTGATTTAGGATCTTTCTAGATGGGCGGGAAGCCCTTTTTTTCGTATCTTATACTTATCCACTTAAGCTCTGTGAAAGAATCTATCGCGAAGACTCCGCCGTCGCGGCCTATGCCGCTGCCCTTTACTCCTCCGAACGGAGCCCTTCTTGAGCCCATGATAGTGGTATCGTTGACGCGTACCATGCCGGACTGCATCTTAGGCGCGAACTTAAGAGCCGCAGACAGGTCGTTGGTCATGATGGCCGATGAGAGGCCGTAGTCGTTGTCGTTGCAGAGTTTAAGGGCTTCTTCGGCGTCTTTTGCCTTTATGACGCTTGCCACCGGCCCGAAGGTCTCCTCGCGGAAGATCAGCATGTCGGGGGTGACGCCCTTCAGCATCGTGGGCTTGTAGAACGCGCCTTCGTGGGTGCCTCCGCATACGAGCTCGGCGCCTTTTTCCACGGCGTCCTTAACGAGCCTGTCGATATCGAGGCAGTGCTGCTCGTTGATCAGCGGGCCTACGAAGTTCTTCGGGTCGCGCGGGTCGCCGTACCTTATGTTTCTGATGCGCGCGGCCAGCTTTTCCGTGAACTCGTCGTATATCGGTTCTTCTACTATTATTCTTCCTGTGGCCATGCAGACCTGCCCCTGGTGGAAGAAGGTGCCGAAGAGGGCCGTGCCTATGGCCTGGTCCATGTCGGCGTCCTTAAGGATGATGAGAGGGTTCTTGCCGCCCATCTCCAGGGCGTATTTTTTCAGGTGCTGCGCGGCTTTTACCGCTATCTGAGAACCCACCGCCGTAGAGCCTGTAAAGGAGATCATCCTGACGCGCGGGTCTTCCACGATCTTATCGCCTATCACTGAGCCTTTGCCGGGCACAGAGGAGAACACGCCCTTGGGAAGCCCTGCGGCGTCCAGTATCTCCGCCAGGATCACGCCCGAAAGCGGGGTGTCGGAGGCCGGCTTGAGTATGAACGAGTTTCCGGCGGCAAGCCCGAATGAGACCTTGTTGGCGCAGAGAAGCAGAGGGAAGTTGAAGGGGCCTATGCCTGCGACGAGACCCAGGGGCTGGCGCACCCAGTAGGAGAGCTCGCCGGGGAATTCTCCCTGTACTACGCCGCCGTCTACTCTGCGGCACTCTCCGGCTGCTGCGCGGAACACGTTTGCCGTGCCCAGCACTTCGCCGCGCGCCTTGTTTATGCAGGCGCCGCTTTCGGAAAGCAGCATGTCGGTGTACCTGTCGACGTTGAGCTCAAGCTGGTCCGCGGCTTTCAGCAGTATCTTCTCTCTTTTTTCGGAATCCATGGCCTCCCAGGCGGGCTGGGCTTCAAGGCCTTTTACTATAGCGGTCTCGAGTTCTTCGGGACCCGCGGTGTGCACCAGAGCGTACACGCTGCCGTCGGCCGGGTTCTTATCTTCTATTATATTTCCGGTCTTAGTGTCTATCCATTCGCCGGCTATGAAGAGTTTATATTCAGTCATTTCTGTTATTCCTCGCGACTTCAGCAACATTTGAGCCACTTTAAGGTTTGCTTATAATTTCACATTAAATGACGCGCGGTGAATTGTCAAAACATGAAAGAGAAGAACGCAGCAATATCGTTAAATTTTTAATTTTTAATCACGTTTTTATGGTAACCTTATATCAAAAGTGATATATGTGATGCTTGATTTCGGAGCGACAAGATAGTATCCTTATATTACATAGCGAATAAGCAGGGAGGTCCGGATATGGATATCAAAAAGCTTAAATACTTCTGCAGCGTGGCAAACTATCTCAACTTTTCAAAGGCCGCCAAGGAGCACCACATAGCTCAGACAGCCATGAGCAGGCACATCGCCGCGATGGAGGACGAGCTGGGATTCACGCTCTTTAAAAGGAACCGCAACAAGGTGGAGCTTACGCCTGCGGGCGTCGCATTCTACAAGCACGCCCTGAATCTGATAGACGAGTACGACATGGCTCAGCAGAGCGGCATCGAGATCGCTAACGGCGAGCAGGGCGTCCTTACCGTAGGCTTCGGAGGCTTCGACATCTGCTACGTCCGGGCGCTGCTTCCGGGTTTCATCAAAGAGCATCCGGAGTACATGATATGGCTTAAGGAGTATCCCTACGACAGCATCGTGGAATCCCTGCTCAGCAACGACTGCGATGTCATTTTCTCACCAAATTCAAGGCTTAACAAGCAAAAAGACATAAGGCGGCTGGTCACCGGAAGATCCAACAACGTCATCGCTGTGGGGGAGAACCACCCTCTCTATAATAAGAAAGAGCTCCTGCCGGAAGACCTGCATGGGCAGACCTTTATCTGCGCTTACGACACCAAGCACAGCTGGTACCAGCTCCGCCAGCACGAGTATATCTGCTCGGTCTACGGGATCGAGCCCGGCAAGAGGGTGTATACCAATTCGGCCATCTCGCTGCTCACCATGGTTGAGATGGGAGTGGGTGTGGCTTTCCTTACGCAGAACGTTTCGGTATACGACACGAAGATCAGGCTTGTTCCCATAAAGAGCGAGACGCAGTCCAGCCGCGTGCACGTCGTGGCCTGCAGCGAATATACCGACAACCCGCTCGCGGAGATCTTCATGGACCATATGGAGCAGCAGCTCAAGCACATGGCCCTGGATGGATAGCCGGTTAGCGGTACCTAAAACAATACACATTTTTGTTATAAGGTTATGACAAAAGAATAGGCAGTAAATAAAAAAACAGCCTCTGTCAGCCCCGCAGCCGAAAATGGCAGTAGACAAAATATTAACGATATACTATGGTGAAACTGAAGGTATATCTATCAGGGCTGAAAGAAGGCACACATGAGCATAATTGAAGAACTCAGAAGCAGGCACGAAAAACTTTCGGGAGTACTGGACCGCAGGCAGCTGGATGCAGCGCTCATCGCAGGAAACAGCGCCGTCGGACCCCTGTTCTACGGGTGTTTCAGGTATTTCACCGACTGGAGAGTCTATTATCATCTGCAGGCGTTTATAATGCGCCCCCATCAGGAACCTGTTGTCTGCGCAGGATCCATCCTTCACCTTCAGGGTCTTACAGAACGCGGCTTTAAAGACATAAGGTTCGGAGCCGCGATACGCGACAACGCGCTCAAAGCCCTTGCGGAAAGACCGCCAAGGCGTCTTGGCGTGTGTTTCGACATGCTGCCGGCCGACTGGTACAAGGCTCTTACGAAGGAATTTCCCGGCATAGAACTTGTGGACATCACAAACGATATCTACGAGCTTCGCGCCGAGCACACTCCGCTGGAACTTGAAAGAATAAGGAAATGCGCGCTGATAGCTGACGCGGGCTACGAGGCGGTCTGCAGGGTGGCGCGTCCCGGAGCCAGGATGATGGACCTGCACGCGGAGCTCGACTACGCGATGCGAAAGGCCGGCGCCGAGGAAGTGTTCACGCTCATGTCCAACGGCAGGTTCAAATACTATGTAAACGGGCTGCCGTGCATCAAATCCTTCGGGTATCCGGACAACAGGATAGTGCAGCCGGGGGACAACATAGGCATGGAGATAACCCCAAGATACATGGGCTACTGGACTCAGCTCGTGCGTACCATATGCATAGGCGAGCCCGATCCGGACCTCGTAAAAGCCCACAAGGTGCAGCTGGAGGCCATGGAGAACTCCAGGAAGAAGCTCGTCACAGGCAACACCCTGGGCGATATGCTCAAAGACATGTGGGTGTTCGGGCACGAGCGCGGCTTCGATCCCAAGCTGCCGTTCGGGCACATACTGGGCGTGGACCTGGACGAGGGCGGAAGAGGGTCGCTGGAAAGCGACTTCGTGTTCCGCGAGAACACCTGCGTGGTGCTCCACCCGACGCTCACCCTGGGAGATATGGACTACAGCATATTCTGGGGCGATAACTACCTCGTCACCAAAGACGGCGGCGAACGCATCAACAAGTGCAGCACCGAGCTGCAGATCCTGTAAGGAGGCGCCAGAATGTTCAGTGAAAAAGAACGCGCGGCACGTCTTAACGCCGCGGCAGAGCTTATAAAGACCGAAGGCCTGCAGGCGATCTACCTGCTGGGCAACGGCACGGTCGGCACCAACACCTTCGGTAATTTCAGATACTTTGTGGACAGCAGGGTATTCTTCCACTTCAACAGCGCCATCATCACAAAAGACGCAAAGCTCTATGGCATCGTCGGCAACAGCATGGCAATGAAGAACCTCACGGCGGCCTCCTTCGTAAGGAAGGAAGACGTCATAATGAACGGCGACCAGCTGGGCGGCGCGATAAACTTTCTTAAGGAGAGCGGCCTGGACAAAGGAAAGCTGGGCGTTCTTATGGAGCTTCTTCCGGCGTCGTGGATGATGAGGCTCGAAAAGGAGCTTCCGGATATGGAGCTGGTGGACGTGGCGGACAGCCTGTTTGCCATAAGGACGCACAAGTCTGAAGAGGAAGCCGAAACACTTCGCCAGTGCGGCAGGATCTGCGACGCGGCCTTTGAGGCCTTCAAAAAAGCTGCGGTCCCCGGCGCCTGGGAGCACGAAGTGGTGGCCGAGGTCATAAACGCGGTGCAGCGCATGGGCGCGGATACGTACTTCATGCTTATCGCGTCCGGAAAGTTCTCCGCAAAAGAGAGCAGGCTCACGACTCTTCACACTACGCCCGCCATAGACAGGCAGCTGCAGCAGGGCGACACCGCGGCCATGGAGATCACCCCGTACTTCAACGGCAACTGGACCCAGATGGTGCGCACCGTAAACGTAGGCGGGGAAAACCCCGACGTGGACGAGTTCATAAAGGTCACGGCGGACAGCATACGCGAGGCCGTAAAGCTCATAAAGCCCGGCGTTCCCATCAAGGACGCGGTGCTTAGGATGAAGCAGGTAGTGGAAGAGCAGGGCTACAGATTCGAGATGCCCTGCGGGCACATCTGCGGAGCGGATCTCAACGAGGAGCGCACGACCGTGGATAACGACAGGCCTTTCGCAAAAGGCATGTGCGTGATACTACACCCGACGGTGCTCAACGACACGCTCACCTCCGGCATCTACTGGGGCGAATCCTACCTGGTGACCGATGACGGCTGTGAATGCCTGATGCAATAAGGACGGTCCTTTACCGGCATTCTGAAAAAAGCATTAAGTGCGGCCCGGCAGCAATTGAGACCGAGCCGCACTTTTTTTGCGGTTTTCTGTACCCTTTTTTATAGTTGAATGCTTCCATTCTTTGTACTATAATAAAGTGACTTATAATCTGTTTTGGAGGATATATGTAATGAGATGCAGAGTTTGCGGCTTTGTGGCAGATCCTGATGCGGAAAAGTGCCCCAACTGCGGCGCCAAGCTTCCGGTCGCTGAAAAGAAGGCGGCGGAAGCGGACAGCGAGATGAGCTGGAACACGAGGGATTTCCCCAAGCCGAAAGAAATGACCGATATAAAGATGTCCTGGCCTGACATCAGGAGCCATACAGTTTCAATTTCCGAAGAGGAGATAAAAGAGGCGCTGGACAGGAAGGAGCCCGTTGCCGTGATGTCGGAAGACGCTACGGAAGGGTATTTCTCCAGGCCTGCCAAGGACGAAAAGAAGGAAGAGCCCAAGGCCGCTGAAACTCCCGGTGAGCCTGAACCCAGAAAGATCGCGGTCAGGACCTCCCCTGAGCTTAAGGGTGAGGATAAGGACCAGACCTCCCAGTTCTGGTATACCCAGAAGTTCACAGCCACCGGCGTGATGCAGACAGGCCCGGCCTGGCCGGTAGCTCCGGGAAACAGCAAGCCCAACTACCCGGCGACAGCAACGATCGAGACCATGACACTCTCGGATCCGGTGCCCATCATGCCCCACATCGCGGCGGCAGCCGCGGAGGCTGCGGCCAAAAAGCAGGCCGATGAGACTGCCCCGTCCGGATTTACGCTCGAGGAGATCCTTGAGGAGTGCAGGGACGAGGACGATACGCCCAAGCCGCATCCGGAAGATCATTTCTACACCTTCAAAAAGAAGAACGAAGAGTTCCAAAAGCTCCTCGACATGGAATACGACAGGTTCCACGCCATGCGGGGCGATGACCGCGACCTGTTAAGGGGCAGCACCGGACGCCCGTTCTCTCCGGAAGAAACGGTGCAGGCCAAGGATCTTTCCGCTTTCGAGCGCATGCTGCTTGAGGGCGTTCCGCAGCGCACCGAGGAAACTCCTGCCCAGAAGTTCTTCAGCCAGGACGCTGAGCCTGAAGTGAAGAAGCCCGCTGAAAAGCCCGCCGAAGCCGAAAAGGCTCCGGGACCGGAAAAGGCTGAAGAGCCGGCGCTTGCTGAAATTCTGCAGCAGAAGAACACAGCCGATACAAGGGACCCGGATCCCGGGCTGTTCGTGATACCATCCGGGGATCCTTCAAAATACAACATAGAGGAAATAGAGCACACCATAAGGGAGCTCCAGGCGCAGGAGATAGAGGCTGAAAACAACCGCTCCGAAAGAAAGAAGCGTCTTGCGGCGATGGCGGCAGCAAGGGAAGCGTACTTCGCGAGCCTGGACGCCATGGAGGAGAAAAAGCGCTGGTTCAGCCGCGAGCCCAGGCGTGAAGCAAAGCCGGCGGAGCCTGTAAAGCCCGCGGAGCCTGTCAGGCCGGCAGAGCAGCCCGTGGCGGACGCGTCCATAATCGATGCGAGCCCCATAGAGGACATATTCGACGACCCGGACGCCGAGCCCACCAAGGAGATCCCCGTCGGCAGCATCTTAAAGGCGCTGGCGGCAGGAGGAGTCGCGGCAGCTTCGGCGGCAGCCGCGAAGACCTCCGGTGACGCTTCTCCAAGAGTAAAGACCGCGGCTATGAGCGCGGCAGCGCCAAGCATCACAGAGGATGTTTTCAGGACCAGAGTGTTCAGCAGGCCGCTTTCCGAGGAGGCCGAGGATCTGGCAAAGAGATACGAGCAGCAGGCTGAAAAGAAGGCCGGGGCGCCGGAAGACCTTGCTAAGAAATACGAGGCTCCGGAGGCTAAGGAGCCCGAGGCGGAACCCGTTGCTGAGGAGCCGGCAGCTGTGATCCCTGAAGAACCGGCAGCAGAAGAGCCTGTTGTGGATGAACCAACAGCTGAGGAACCCGCAGTAGAAGAGCCTGTTGTGGATGAACCCGCAGCTGTGATCCCGGAAGAAGAACCCGCAGCAGAAGAGCCTGCGGCGGAACCCATGGTGATGCCGGAAGACCCGTCCGAGCTTCCAAGCTTAAAGGAGCTCGTGGAGCAGGCGAGGGCAGCAGAGGCCGCGAAGGTCGGAGAGCCTGCAGCTGAGGCGTCCGCAGCGGAGATCGCCTCAGAAACGGTCGCGGAACCCGCGCCAGAAACAGCGGCGCCCGTCAGCGAGGACTTCATAGCCAGGGCAGCGGAAGAAACACCGGCGCGTTCCACCCAGCCGTTTGATGTTGAGGCCGTGGAAAAAGCAGCGGCGGCAGCGCTCAGCAGGCCGCTTGGAGCCGAAGAACCGGAAGAAGACGAAGAAGATGACGACGCTCCCGGATCCAGGCACATAGTCCTCAAGATCATAGCAATAGTCCTGATAGTATGCGCGCTGTTTGAAGGCGCTGTCCTGGGCCTTAAGAAATTCGCGCCCGAGGCTCCCGTAACGCAGTCCGCAGTTCAGATAGAAGAAGCCATCGGGGAGGCTGTAATGTCCTTCTTTGATACCGTGTCCGAGGGGATCAGCAGGATCTTCAACAGGGGCGGCAACTAAAGGCAGTCAAAAGGGAACAGACAAATGGGAGAAAACGAAACCGCAGAAAGACTCAGTAAGACCAGAAAAAAAGTCATACTGATAGTCGGAATAATACTGGTGATCCTGGCCATCATAGTCAGCTGCACCAGCTTCATAACCGATATAATCTGGTTCGGCGAAGTGGGCTATATTTCGGTGTTCCTTACCGAGATACTCACCAAGATCAAGATAGGCATACCCATCTTTATCGTGGTGGCCGCGCTGTCGATCCTCATCCTTACGGCGCTAAAGAACAACTTCCTTAAGAAGAACAACTTCACGCTGGACTCCGAGCGCGACAAGAAGAGCGTGCGCCGCGTAAGGCTCATACTCTCCATAGTGCTGGGCCTGTTCCTGTCCATAGTTCTTCTGCAGAGGCTGTGGTTCCAGATGCTGCAGTTCTTCAACAGCACGAGCTTCAACATCAAGGATCCGCTCTTCAGCAAGGACGTGGGCTTCTACATGTTCAAGTATGAGTTCCTCGTGGGTCTCGCCAACTGCGCCATCCTGATGATAATCGCGTTCCTGGTGGTTACGGTCCTGTTCCACTCGGTGCTGGTGGGCATAGCCACCCCCGGTGACAGGCCGCAGAGCGAGCCTGAGCAGAAAGCTTTCGAGTTCGACCCCAACGATCCGCTGGGCTCCATATTCAAGGGATTCGGTGCCAAAGCCGACAACGTAAAGGCGTCCGCTTCGCAGAGCACGCTGGTGGTAAAAGCCAAAGCTGTGCTCAACGTCGCGCTGCGCGAGATAGTCATCCTGGGCGTGCTGCTGTTCCTGGCGCTTGCGGCCAAGCTCTACCTGTCCAGGTTCGGCCTCCTGTACGGCGGCACAGGCGCCGCCTACGGAGCCGGCTACACGGACGCCACGGTAACGCTCAACGTCTACCGCATACTCATAATACTCGCGATCGTTGAGGCCGTGCTGCTGGTCCTTGCGGCACTTAAGAAGAAGTTCAAGCTGGCCATCTTCGTTCCGGCAGCCATGATAATAATATCGCTTCTCGGCACCGGAGCTTCCATGCTGGTGCAGAACATCATAGTAGAGCCGAACGAGCTTTCCAAGGAGAGCAAGTACCTGCAGAACAACATCACCTATACGCGCCTCGCGTACGACCTGCAGGATATAACGGACGAGGAGTTCGCGCCGCAGGCAGACCTTAATATCAAGGACGTCCTGCGCAACATGGGCACCCTGTCCAACCTGCGCATCAACGACTTCGCGCCCACCAAGCAGTTCTACACCCAGACCCAGTCCATAAGGTCTTACTACACTTTCAACGACGTGGACGTAGACCGCTACAACATCAACAACGAATACACCCAGGTCTTCCTCTCCGCCAGAGAGATCGATTCCTCCAAGGTAGAGGATTCCTGGCTCATAAGGCACCTTAAGTACACCCACGGCTACGGCCTTACGCTCTCGCGCGTCGACAAGGTCACCAAGAGCGGCCAGCCCGACATGCTGATCCAGAGCATACCGCCCGTATCCCAGATACCCGAGGTGCAGATCACAAGGCCGGAGATCTACTTCGGCGAGATCAGCAACGACTACGTGGTCGTTAACACCGGCGAGCAGGAGTTCGACTACCCGTCCGGCCAGTCCAACGTGTACAACACCTACGACGGCACCGGCGGCATCAGGCTCAACCTGTTCAAGCGCATATTGTTTGCCATCCGCGAGCACAGCCTCAAGATGCTGGTATCCACCAACATTACAAAAGATTCGCGCATACTCATCTACCGCGACATCATGAAGAGGGTGCAGAAGATCGCTCCGTTCCTCACCTACGACGACGATCCTTACGTTGTCACCGTGGACGGCAAGGTCTACTGGATAGTGGACGCCTACACGCAGAGCACGCTCTATCCGTACTCCGAGCCGTACGACAGCCGCTACAACACCAACTACGTGCGCAACTCCGTCAAGATCATAATCGACGCTTACAACGGAGATGTGGTCTTCTACATAGTGGACCCGGACGACCCGATCGTGACCACGCTTTCCAAGATCTATCCCAAGCTCTTCAAGACCATGGCAGAGATGCCGGAAAGCTTCAGGGCTCACCTGCAGTACCCCAACGCTCTGTTCAACATCCAGAGCAAGGTTTACGCCAAGTATCATATGACAGACGTGGCGGTGTTCTACCAGAACGAGGACCGCTGGTCCATAGCCAAGGATATCTTCGACCAGACCGAGACCACCATGACGGCAAACTTCTTCATCATGAAGCTGCCTGGAGAGGACTCCGCTGAGTTCGTTAGTGCCGTACCCTACACGCCGTACGGCAAGGACAACCTCACCGGTATACTCATCGCCAGGTCGGACGGAGATAACTACGGCGACATAGTTCTCTACCAGATGCCCAAGAGCCGTACGGTCTACGGCCCGCTGCAGATCGAGGCCAAGATCAACCAGAACACCGCGATCTCCGCGGACTTCACGCTGTGGAGCAACAGCGGCTCCAAGTACTCGCGCGGAGAGATGTTCATAATACCTATCAAGAACTCGCTGCTCTACGTAGAGCCGGTATACCTTGAGGCATCCACCGGAAGCCTTCCGGAAGTCAAGAAGGTAATAGTCTTCTACGACGAGAAGATGGCGTACGCGGATACTCTTGCCCAGGCCCTGGACGACCTGTTTGGCAAGGGCGCAGGCGATCCGCTGCTCACCCCGTATCCTATCGTAACAGGCCAGGAGATGGCTGACGAGATAGAGCGCAAAGAGCAGGAACCGGTAGATCCGCCCAAGCCGGACGATGAGCCGGATCCGACCGAAAAGACCGTAGAAGAGCTCGCGCTTCTTGCTCAGGAAGCTTACGATAAAGCCCAGGAGGCTCTTAAGAATCTCGACTGGGCGGCTTACGGCGAGCACATGAACAAGCTCTCCGATTACCTCAGGCAGATCGCGGGCAAGATCGCTCCGGCAGAAGAGCCCGATGAGAACGCGGAACCCGCGGACGGAGCAAATACAGGAGGAAACTGATGTTCAACGACATTCTCTACTGTATACCACCGGAAAAACACGATAAAGAAAGCCTTAAAGCCATCCTCGGGGAGCACCCCGAGGTGGCTTTCATTTCACTCGTGGGCGTGGATATAAACGGCAACAACACGGACGAGAGGATACCGGTAAAGCTGTTTATTGACGACATAGACGGCGTGCTTTCCGGCGGCGTCCAGACAGACGGATCCTCCGTACAGCTGCCGCTTATAGCGGACATCTCAGACGCCAAGGTCACACTGGTGCCGGATACTTCGGTAAACTGGTACGTGGACCACAATGAGGACTTCATCGAAGACTTCGGCGGGGAGCTTAAGCCTGTGGGAACACTGCGCATCCCCGCGACCCTCGTGCACAACGAGACCCGCGAGGTAGGCTCGAGGGTGATACTTAAAAACGCCGTGGAGGCCTTCAAAAAAGGCATAAAAGAGCTGATAAAAGAACATCCTTACCTGCTGGAATACCTGCCGCTTGAAAGCACGGACGACATAGACGAAGTGCTCCTTACTTCCGCCACGGAGATGGAGTTTTACGTAAAGACTCCGCACGAGGTGGCCGACCGCGACAGGCTGCACACCTCACAGGAGCTTAAAGAGCAGTACTGGAAGAGGACAGTGGGCCCCGTGCGCACCGCTCTGGAGCAGACCCTGCTTCTTTTGGACCAGTATGGTTTCGGCGTCGAGATGGGCCACAAGGAGGTCGGAGGCGTAAAGCCCGAGATGGTGGCCGGCGGAGATTTTTCGCACATCATGGAGCAGCTGGAGATAGACTGGAAGTACGCCGAGCCCATGCAGGCGGCGGACAACGACCGCACCATACGCTACTTCATAAAGGACGTCTTCAGGCAGTACGGCCTGGACGTGACCTTTATGGCAAAGCCCGTGCTTGGCGTTGCTGGCTCCGGAAAACACACCCACCTCGGCGCCGCGGCGAAGCTCAAAAGCGGCAAAGTTGTGAGCCTTTTCGCGGCAAAAGACCCCGAAAAGCACTACTTAAGCCCGCTGGGATTCGGCGCGCTGATGGGGCTTCTTAAGAACTACGAAGTCATAAACCCCATAGCGAACGCCACCACGGACGCCATAAACAGGCTCAAGCCCGGATTCGAAGCGCCGGTAAGTATAGTCACAAGTCTGGGCCCGGACGTGCACACGCCGTCCAGGAACCGCAGCGTTCTTGCCTGCGTCATAAGGGACCCGAACAAGCCCCTTGCGACGCGATTCGAGCTCCGTTCTCCCAACCCGCGCAGCAACACCTACCTGGTGCTGGCGGCGTGCCTTATGGCAATGCTGGACGGAATAAAAGCCTGCGTCGGCGCGGAAAAGACCCCCGGTCAGCTGCTTGAGTCCATCTCCAAGAAGGACGGCGACGAGGACTTCTATCTGGAGCAGGGCAGGATATACCGCGCTGAAGTGAACATCTTTGAGGATTACACCGAGGCTGAGCGCAGCAGGCTGTTCGGCCGCACCCCGGCAACGGCCTGGGAGAATATCAACGCCTTCGACAGGTACCCGGAAAAGACCGCGGTGCTGGTGGACGGCGGGGCGTTCACGGCGCTGGATATAGAATCGTTCAAGACCGCAGCCATGGGAAGCTGGGTCATGGAGCTCCATGACCGCATAGTGCCGGAGCTTCGCGACAGCGTGCGCCGCTGCAGAAAGCTCCATGAGGAGGGCATATGCTCCGACCTGGACGAGCTGCGCTACGAAAAGATACGCCAGATGGCAAATGAGATAGCCCGCGATACCGTCAGCAAAACTTCGCTTCTGACGCAGCTTTCGAGGGCGCTTGAGAACAAGGATTACCGCAAGGCTTCCGAGCTCCAGCTGATAACCGCGGACCGCGTGCAGGAGCTGGAAAAAGCCTACGCGGAGTACAGCAGGAACATACTGTAATGACAGCATTCGTAAGCGGCGCCAGCCGCGGGATCGGGGCTGCCTGCGCGGTGGAACTCGCGCGGAATGGCTTCGACATCATCATCAACTACAACAAGTCCGAAAAGGCCGCTAAGAAGGTAGCTGAGCAGGTGGAGGCCCTTGGCCGCAAAGCCGTGCTCTGCCGCCTTGACGTGTCCGACTACGGTGCGGTAAACGCCGTCTGCTCCGAGCTGGTGCACAGGTTCGGCGCGCCGGACGTTCTGGTAAACAACGCTGGGATAAGCCTTTCGGGGCTCATTCAGGATGTCACGGAAGAGCAGTGGGACGCTCTGCAAAGCGGCAACCTCAAGAGCATGTTCAACCTCTGCAAGGCCTTCGTGCCCGGCATGGTGAGCCGCAAGAGCGGCTGCATTATAAACATCTCTTCGATGTGGGGGCAGGTCGGGGCGTCGTACGAATCTATATACGCAGCCAGCAAGGGAGGCGTTGACGCCTTCACCAAGAGCCTTGCCAAGGAGCTCGGCCCCTCCGGTATACGGGTCAACGCAGTGTCTCCGGGCTGCATACTTACCGACATGTGCGCGTGCTACAGCGAAGCGGACCTTAAGGCCCTGGAAGAAGAAACAGTCCTGGGCCGCAACGGAACGCCCCAGGACATAGCAAACGCTGTGGCGTTTCTGGCCTCGGACAAAGCGTCCTTCATAACCGGCCAGATCCTTGGCGTAAACGGCGGAATGGTGATATAAAAGAAAAGCTCCGGAAAGCTCCGGAGCTTTTTAGTTGTTGTTCTCGTACAGTTTCGGGTAGGCTTTGCGGTCCAGTTTTATCAGGACCAGGGTCAGCACCATGGCGGCTGCAACCATGCCTATCACAAGCGTCCATGCGGCGGTGGAGCCGTAGTTGTCGTAGAGATGTCCCACGGAAAGCTGGCTGGCGCTTTGCAGTACGAAACTCAGCAAAGCGTTCACTCCGTTTATCCTCCCGCGGTGGCTTGCCGGCATGCGCGTGGAAGTGTAAGGCCCTTCGGAGATCGTAGTAAAGATCTCGCCCCAGGTGAACAGCAGCATCGCGATATAGTAGAAAGGAATGTGCCCCAGGAACAACAGGAATACCACGTACCCGACAAGCACCAGAGCCTGTCCTATCAGGATCTTCCTGGTGTTTATTATTTTGCGGAAGATCCTGGTGATAAGCGGTGTGAAGATCACCACCACTATGCAGTTGAGGCTCGATACCGTGCCGTACAGCGCTGCGCCGTTGTCGCCGTGCGCGCGCCCCATATCCAGCGGCATCAGGTAGCCGTACTGATGGTAGGCTGCGTAGTAGAGCGCTATGGCCACGAGGAACAGCACCACTACCTTGTTTTCCTTAAGCACCGTTATGATGCTCACGTCGCTTCTGGACTTCTGGTAGACGGACTCTTCGGATGTGTCTTTTTCCGGGGTGATATCCCTGATCTTAAACGCTATCAGTATTGTGGAAAGGCCTATGGCTACGCCGCTTATTATAAACGACAGCCACAGGTAGTTCTTGAAAAGCAGGCCTGCAATGGTCGGCGAGAGCACCAGGCCCAGGTTGCCGCCAAGGTACATCAGTGAGTAGGCCTTTTCGCGGTCCGCGGTGGTGGAAAGGTCAGCCAGCAGAGCGTTGTACGAAGGCCCCTCGAGGTTCTGGCCTATGCCGGCAATAAAGAACAGGCCGATAGTAACGTACGACAGCGGCACCAGTCCGCAGATTATATAGCAGACTATGGATACGATGTCGAAGCCGACGATAATTCTCTTCTTATTGAATTTGTCCGCGAGCTTGCCCCCGGCCATATTTGCCGGAACCATGACAATACCCGCAAGCACCATAACAGTTGCTATGGTGCTTGCGTTCATTCCGAGTTTCTGGCTCATGATCATGGTCAGCATAGGCCAGACCATGGCTCCGAGGTTTGTCACCACGCGCCCGAAGAAGAGCACGTAGATCTCCTTGCGCAGCCCTCTGTACTGCGAAAGGAAGTTCAGCTTGTCCAACATCGTCTGCTGATCCGGGTCTTACTTTTTATAGATAAATTCTTCCCCGAGCAGCTTTCTTATCATGTCCATGGCGTTCTGGGCGCGCTTCGCGTGGCCGGAAGCCTTGAGCGTGGGATTGCTGCCGAGGTCTTCGATGAGGGGTATGATCTTGTATACGTTCCTGCCGCCGGTGGCGTACTTGTCCACCCAGGTGGGTATGCAGGAGATGTCGTCGTATTTTATCTCGCCGGTCTCGCGGTTGTAGGTGAGCTGCACATTGGCTATCATGCCCTGCTCGGTGAGCACTGCCTTGGCCGCCCCGTAGGTGCCGGAGAGGGTCTCCGTCCTCTGGTTGGAGATGAAGTTGCCCATGGACCAGAACACGGGAACGGTCTTGGTCCAGCTGGTGGGCTTGGGTTCAGGTTCGGGTTCCGGCTCTATGGGTTCGGGTTCCGGCTCTTTAACAGGCTCTTCCTTTATGAGGCCGAAGGCCTTGCGAAGCCTTATGATCCAGCTTTCCTTTTCCTTGACAGGTTCCGGCTTTTTCTCGGGTTCGGGTTCTGGTTCCGGCTCTTCAATGACGGGGTAATCCACCTCTATGTCTATGGTCTGGATGGGCTGCAGCACGTGCGGGTGGCTCGCGAAAACTATATCCGCGCCGTTTTCAGCTACGAACTGCGCCAGCTCCTTGTCAGCGTTGTCGGGTGCCTGCCTGTACTCGGTACCCCAGTGGAAGTAGCAGATCAGTATCTCCGCTCCGTTCTCGCGGCACCAGTCCATCTCGGCCTTTATGGCCTTAAGATCCTCGCTGTTTACGTGGGTCTTCTTGTCTGTGCCGGTGGTGTAGCGGAAGGTGTTGATGTGCTGCGGCGCGTCGGCGTCCATGTAGGAGCCGTTGAGCGTGCGCTTGCCGTTTACGAGCCTGGTCTCGTAGGTGAAGGAAACTATGCCCACCTTGACGCCGTTTACTGTAGTAACAGCGGAGCGCGGGTCTTCCGTGGTCTGCCTTGCGCCTACTACCGGGTCGAAGCCCGCTTCCTTAAGCACCTTTACGGTGTTGATGGCGCCCTTGAGCTTGGAGTCCAGCATGTGGTTGTTGGCGAACAGCGCGGTCCTGATGCCGGAGGCGCTCATCACGTCGTAGGCCAGCTGGTTGGGAGAATCGAAGGCCGGGTAGCCGGTGTACTTTCCGTCCTCGCTGAAGGTGGTCTCGAAATTGCCCATGGCAAGATCGGCCTCGGCGAAGTACTTCTTTACGTATTCGTAGTTCTCCGTGAAATCGTAGCTTCCGTCTTTTCTTTTCGCGGAATCCAGCTGCGGTCCGTGCGCCATGATGTCTCCCGCGCAGCGTATCAGCAGCGAGAACTCGGTCTGAACCGGGGGCTCCGGCACGTTGTTCGTGTTGTTTGCCGCGTTGGAACTGTTGTCCGCGGGCTTTTTATCGCTTATGGGCCAGAACAGCAGTCCGCCGAAGACTATCGCGACTACCACAAAAATGGACAGAAGGAATCTGCCCCACTTGATCCTGACTTTCTTCTTGTGTTTTGCTCTCATTTAGTTTACTGCTTCTACAGCTTCGATAGCGTCGGGGAACTGCTCCTTGAGTATAGCCTCGATGCCGCCCTTTACGGTCGCCTGGGCGTGCGGGCATCCCGCGCAGTGTCCCTGAAGCTTTACGAATACGATCTTGTCGTCGTCGGTATAGTCTACGAATTCCACGTCGCCGCCGTCCCTCTGGAGGAAAGGCCTGATCTGTTCGAGTACGCTGATGATCTGTTCTCTCATGATATTCTCCTTATTCATTTCTGCCCGGTATGGCCGTGTAGACCGTTTCAGGCTTTCCGTTTGTGATCTTACGTATGATTATATTTTTGATCGGGTCGCCGTGGTCGTCCATGGTTATACTTCCGGTGGCTCCGGCGAGCCCTTTGATCGTGCATATTTTTCTGGCGATGAGATCGCCGTTGTCCGTGCCCCCGGCCTCGCGTATCCCGATGATAGCTATCAGGTAGGCGTCGAAGCCCAGCGCCACGGCCTCAGACGGCGTGGTGCCCGCTCCGAACTTATCCGCGTAGGCCCGAAGGAAGCTCTGCGTCATGCCCGAGAGCGTTTCTTCAGGGTCGAAATCCACGGTGTAGCAGGCGCCCTCAACAGTGATGCCTTTCCACTCCGAGGTGCCTATCCAGGTGAAATCGTAGCCAAGCTCCTTGGCTTTGGCCATGATCTGCACCGCGGCGTCCACCTTTTCCGGAAGGTATATGGATTTGATGCCGCGCCCGCTGAACGCCAGGAAGATCTCCGAGAAATCCTCCAGATCCCTTGGAACAGGCGCCGCGCTTATGTGGTCCTCGCCTATGAGCGACTTCATGTAGGTGGAGAACTCCTCCGTCTTGATCTTGGCGAAATCGTTATCCTCGTAGTACATGATGCCGGCGCTCGTCTGGCCGAGCTTGCTGTATATGTAGTCCGCGGCGCCGCGCGCCTCGAAGGTGTCTATGTAGCAGGCCCTGGCGTAGAAATCGTTGGTCTGCGTGAGGAGCGGGTTGGTGCAGCTTGCAGCCACGGCTGGAAGATGCGCCTCGCGGAACACCTCGCCTGCCGCCATCGACAGCATGTTGCCGTAGCTTCCCAGAACCGCGGCGACATGTTCGTCTGCCATAGCCTGGGCGGTCTCGGCGGCGTGCTCCATGTCGGACTTGTTGTCCACGTAGACCAGCTCCACCCTGGAACCGAGTATGCTTCCGTACATCTCGTGCGCCAGCTCTATCCCTACGAGCTCGTCGGCGGCTTCTTTGGACAGCTCGCCTGTAAGGGGCTCGTAGACCCCGACCTTTATTACGGTGCCGTCGTCTATCGGCGGATCTATGAAGGCCTTTCTGAAATTGTCCCAGGAGACGCAGCCCGAAAGCGCGGACAGCAGCAGTGCAGCCAGCAGTATGTATGCAATTGTGCGTATAAGCCTTTTACTCATATTAAAGTATTCTACCATTATTCACACACTCCCGCAAGGTTTTTGCGCACCGCCTGTATGAAGAATAAAACACAAAAGATTTTAAAAAATTGATTCCCCCTGTTCACTTTTGCCGTGCCGGATCGTTTATATAGTGAAGACCAAAAAAGGTAGCAATGTATGCGCACCTGTAGTATCATTGTTACAGGACGTTTTAAGAGGAAATAGATAAGATACAGTATTAAAGGGACATAGATGGATAAGAAATCGATTCTTAAGTACTGTTGTATTCTCGTTGGCAGCATACTCATTTTTGTTATTGGAGTAGAGCTGAAGAAGTCACAAAATGAGTATAGGAAGGGCATGCTTAAGACGATCCTTATGCAACAGACCGGAGCAGAGAGTGTGAATATTGAAGTCCCAGGCATTAATTCTTCGCCCGAGGATTGGGTCTTTGAAGTGAAGCTGCACGGCCAGGATGAGATCCAATATTATGAGTACAGGAGTGAGGGCGGAAAAGGCAAGTTTTATTCAGTCACAAAATAGTTAGACATTTTGAGTTATCAGCACTATGTAATAAATGCCTTTTGAGCAATCAATGCTATGTAAAAAAGCTTTTTGAGTTATCAACGATATGGAATTAAAGTTTTTTGAAATATCAATGTTATAAAAAGAGAGTCTTTATATAATATCTCATATCAGTATTGGATGTTTTTCTGTGGGTATCGACGCCTGGTATTATTCTGGCAATCAGATCTGTAGGATACAAACAGCATAAAAGGTATATCACCAGACACGGTATTGTTCGGTGGGTGGTGATAAAATAATCTGTCTCAGGCGCAAAATGCGGCCAATAAACAGGCTGAAACCTCTGGATCGGGATTTTTCCAGAGGTTTTTTATCACCTAACAATCGGATATGCGTGCATTGGTGATAAAAAAGAAGCCGGGAGCCTTAGGCTATTATCATCGATCTGACTAAAACCAATTCATTGGTGATAAACCCCTTCAGAAAATGGGCACAAACAAGTGTTTAAAAGCTGTGTGTGTCCTGTTTTGCTTCATGCACCTTGCTTAGTGGGTGGCTTTGTTATATAATACCAGATATGGTATTCAGCAGTTTTCAGTTTTTGGGAATATTTCTGCCGCTGTTTCTGGCGGCGTATTATCTTACTTGCCGTTTTGCCCGTGTTTACAGGAATACGGTCATTTTCCTGTTCTCCATCGGTTTTTACGCATACGGCGCCATCGCATCGGGCACTCCGCTGTATCTGCTGATAATACTGTTTTCGGTCGTCTTCAACTACGAGGTTGGCCTCTACATGCCGCGGGCCAAAAGCCCGGGGCGCAAAAAGCTTGCCTTTGTCATAGGCTTGGTGATGGATTTTGCCATACTGTTCCTGTTCAAGTATTCGGACTTCGTGCTGGGTACCGGCCTGGGCCTCATCCTTCCGATAGGAATAAGCTTCTACACTTTCCAGATCGCATCATATCTGATCGACGTATACAGGGATCCGTCGCTTTCGGAAAAGAGCTTTGTTAACCTGGGCGCCTACATCATGATGTTCCCGCAGCTTATCGCAGGGCCCATAGTGCGCTTTTCAGAGGTGCAAAAAGACCTTCGCAAACGCCGCGAAAACAAGGAGCAGGTGATAGACGGCTTTAAGACTTTTGTGATAGGCCTCGGCTTTAAGGTGATCCTTGCAAACCAGCTTGGAAGCATCTGGACCCAGGCAAACACCATAGGCTTCGAATCGGTGTCGGTGCCAATGGCGTGGCTCGCCATGATAGCCTACAGCTTCCAGCTCTACTTCGACTTCTACGGCTATTCGCTGATGGCTATAGGCCTGGGGCGCATAATGGGTTTCGAGTTCCCAACGAATTTCAACAGCCCCTACGTCTCCACCAGCATGACGGAGTTCTGGCGCCGCTGGCACATGACGCTGGGCAGCTGGTTCAGGGAATACGTGTACATACCCCTTGGCGGAAGCCGCAGGGGGCAGGCGCGCACTACGCTGAACCTCTTTATCGTATGGATGCTCACCGGCATTTGGCACGGCGCGGACTGGAACTTCATTATCTGGGGCGGCGTGCTGTTTGCCATAATCGCTGTAGAAAAGCTGGGCGTAAAGGACTTCATGGACAGCCACCGTGTTATCGGCCACCTGTACATGATAATACTCATACCGCTGCAGTGGATGGTGTTTGCGGTGTCGGATCTTAAGGACCTCGGGGCGCTTTACGGAAGGCTCGTCGGAATAGGCGGAGTTGCGGTAAACAGCGCGGACTGGACAGGCGAGCTTTCGCACGCGTGGTGGCTGCTGATACTGGCGCTGGTGCTCTCCACGGAGCTTCCGGCAAAGCTGTACGGCAGGTTCAAGAAGAACCCTGCAGTCTACGTGCTTTTGGCAGGCGTTTTGGGCGTGGTCATCTACTGCCTTGCTATGGGCCTTGACGACCCGTTCATGTACTTCAGATTCTAGGGAGAATTAATATAGATGAAAAAAGTTTGGATCTCGGGCCTGCTTCTGCTGGCGGTGGTGGTGCTTACGGTGCTGACGCAGACCAGCGGCGCGGACCGCGGGCAGAACAAGAGCCCCATGCCATACGACCGGGGGCAGACCGCGGCGGATGACGCCGACCCGCTTCCCGAATCCGCCATGGCGGTAAAGGACGGCATATTGTATTCGAAGGACCTTGTGGTGGGAAACGCCCCGGAAGGCTATTTTCGCGATGCACTGTTCATAGGCGATTCCAGGACTGTGGGGCTTAAGGACTACGGCGGTATGGAAGGCGCCACCTGGTTCTGCGCGGTCAGCCTTGGCGTTATGAACTACGAAAAAAAGGACGTCAAGGTGGACGGCTACGGCAGCATAAGCCTTATGGATCTTCTGGCGAAAAAGAGCTTCAGCAAGATATACATATGCCTTGGCATCAACGAGATAGGCTACGATCTTGGCACGCTGCAGAAAAGGTACGTCGCCTTTGCGAAGACGCTGCAGGAGAAGGTGCCGACAGCGAAGATAATATTTATGTCAAATCTGCATGTGGCAAGCGCCAGATCTGATACGGACAAGTGGGTGAACAACGGCAGGATCAACGAGTTGAACGGGTATTTTAAAGCCATGCAGGACGGCCTTAAGGTCTTCTACATGGATATAAACCCGCTGTTCGACGACGCGAACGGCGCGCTGGACAAAAAGTACACGACAGACAACACGCATCTGCTGGGCAAGTACTACAGCATCTGGGCGGATCACATAAACTCGCACGCGATATACGAGAATCAATAAGTGTGACAGAGAACCGTGCCCCTGTCACAAAGGAGAGTAATGATGGGCAACACGTTTTATTTTGAATGGGAAGTTAAGCTGATGGAGGCTATCCAGGCGGGCCTGGGCAGCTTCGGAGCCAAGGTGGCTTCGTTCATCAGCAACTTCGGAGAAGAACTGATACTGATAGTCATCCTGGGCTTCATGTACTGGTGCTGGGACAAGCGGATAGGTAAGGGGATAGGCCTCAACATCATCATGGGCGTCACCTACAATCCTATCCTTAAGAACATAGCCTTAAGGCGCCGTCCGTACATGGATAACCCGGGCATCCAGTGCTACAAGGCAGTCGACAGCAGCGCGGACATCATGGATATAAAGGCGCAGGGGTATTCGTTCCCCAGCGGCCACTCCACCAATTCCACTATAGCTTACGGCTCGCTGGCGTACTATTTTAAGAATAAGCCGCTGCGTGTGATAGGCGTGGTGCTGCCGCTTCTTGTAGGGATCTCGCGTGTGTGCGTCGGCGTGCACTACCCGACCGACGTCATCTGCGGCTGGGCGCTGGGCTGCGTCATAATCTTCCTGATGCCCTGGCTGCAGAAAAAAGTGCCCAACAAGCTGGTGCTGTATCCGGCGATCTTCGTGATCAGCTGCGCGGGCTGCTTTTACTGCAAGACAAACGATTATTACACCGGCCTTGGCATGATGGCGGGCTTTTTCATAGGCGATATCTTTGAGGAGAAGGTCGTAAAGTTTAAGACCACGCGCGTCTGGTGGCGCTGTGTTTTAAGGGTGCTTTTGGGCGGAGCCATATACCTGGCGCTAAACACCCTTTTGAAGATGCCTTTCCCCAAGGAGATGCTCGAGGCCGAAAACGCACTGGGCTACGCTATACGCACCGTGCGCTACGCAATAGTGATGTTCGTGGAAGTAGGCGTCTACCCGCTGGCATTCAGGATCTTGGATAAGAAAAAAGCGTGACAGAGGACGATCCTCTGCCACGCGCAGGCGCTTAAGTGTCAGCTTACTGCTGAGGTGGGTTGCTTCAGAGAAGCCTGGCAAGAGCGGCAGTGTAACGTGGGTCCGAGCCGCAGCAGCTGCCAAGGTAGCTGACCAGCGGAAGGGCAGGCGCGATCGCCTCGGCAAAATCCTCCGGAGCCAGGTCTGCGGTGTTGGGCTTTAAGATCAGCGGAAGGCCGGTCTTTTCCGCGAACTCCTGAATAACAGGGACGGCCTTTTCCGGTCCGAAGGAACAGTTGAGGCCCACGGCATCCACGCCGAGCGGGGCCAGTGCTTCAAGCATATCATCTATGCCGCACCCGTAGAAGGTGCGGTTTTCTTTGTGGAAACTCATGGTGCAGAAGACGGGAAGGCCCGTCTTTTTCGCTTCTTCTGCGGCTATGGCAAGCATGGGCGCGTCCATGAAAGTCTCCAGCACTATAAGGTCCGGGCCGCACTCCGCTCCGACCTCGCACATCTCGCGGTAGATCGCATGGCACTCGTCTTCCGTGACCGGTCCGAAGGGCTCGAGGGCCTGGAAGAGCGGGCCGAAGTCCAGCGCCACCTTAACGCGTCCCGAGTCTGCATCCCCACAAGCTGTATCCGCCGCGGCCTTTGCCAGCGCCACGCCGGCCTGGATGACCTGGATTGGGTCTCCGCCTTCTTTTTCTATGGCCGGCCTGTTTGCCGTAAACGTGTTGGTGTATATGATGCCCGAGCCGGCTTTTATATAGCTTTCGTGTATGGCCTGCACCAGCTGCGGCGCCTCCAGGTTATAGCGCCAGGTGGAGATCTTCGGCAGACCCTGCTGCTCCGCCAGCTTCCATATTTCAGTTCCGAACGCTCCGTCTAAAAGTGTGATGTTTGCCATGACTGTGTTCCCCGCCCGCAGGCTGTGCTTACGCTGTAGATCGATTCTGCATTTATACAATTAATAATATACCATTTTGGGGACTATGGTAAACAAAGTTTTTTGACGGCGAGCCTTACACTGCGAGAAAAACTGAACAATGTTCTTTTTTAAGGCTTTACAAAGCCCGCAAAGTGTAGTAAATTATATAGTGCAGTTTTAGGGCTGTGCTTTCTTGTGCTGCGCAGCCGAAAGAGTTATTTAAGGAGTCATTATGAGTGCACAAAAGCACCTCAAAGGGGTGCATGTAAAACACTACAAGAACACCGCGGGGATGCCTATCATTCCGATGGCGCTCCCCGAACGGGTCTACATCCCGATGTCGCAGCACATCGGAGCTCCGTGCAAACCTGTTGTGGCCGTAGGGGACCACGTCAAGGTCGGTCAGCTTATCGGCGATTCCGATCAGCGTGTCTCCGCGCCCATCCACAGCAGCGTTTCCGGAGAAGTAGAGGCTATCCAGCAGTTCATGACGCAGATGGGCCGCGTGGATACCAGCATAGTCATCAAGACAGACGGCAGGCAGGAGGTCGCGGACACAGTAGTTCCGCCGGTAATCAACAGCAAGGAAGATTTCCTGGCGGCCGTAAGGGCTTCCGGTGTCGTAGGCCTTGGCGGAGCCACCTTCCCGATGGCGGCCAAGTTCAACACCCAGCCGTGGCAGCACCTCGACACGTTCATAGTAAACGGCGCCGAGTGCGAGCCCTACATAACCGTGGACCACGCCGCGATGCTGACCTGCGCCAAAGATATAATAGAAGGCATCAGGGCTATCATCAAGTGGCTGGATATTCCAAGAGCTATCATCGGAATAGAAAGCAACAAGCCCGACGCCATCGCGAAGTTCAACGAGCTTCTTGCTGGCAGCACTGATATCACGGTCCACACCTTAAGGCAGGTCTACCCGCAGGGCGCTGAGCGAGTGATACTGTACGAGTGCACCGGCAGGCACCTTCCGGCGGGCTTCCTTCCGTTCGACAGGGGATGCATCATCTGCAACGTTTCATCCGTGCTCAAGCTGCAGCAGTACCTTGCGACAGGCATGCCGCTCGTAAGCAAGGCTGTAACGGTGGACGGAAACATCGTGGCAAAGCCCCAGAACGTGGAAGTTCCCATCGGCACCAAGATCTGCGATCTTATCGAGTTCTGCGGCGGCCTTACAGGCGACGTGCGCAAGATCATACTCGGCGGACCGATGATGGGCCGCGCCATCCCGCGCGACGACTTCGCTATCATAAAAGGAAACAGCGCGGTGCTGTGCTTCGACGAGACCTTCGCCACGCAGAGAAAAGAAACCGCCTGCATCAACTGCGGCCGCTGCGTAGCGGGCTGCCCCATGAACCTCATGCCGGCAAGGCTCTCCAGGGCGTTCAAGGAAAGAGATCTTGACGCTCTGCGCGAGTACAACGTCATGACCTGCATGGACTGCGGATGCTGCGCATATTCGTGCCCGGCAAGAAAGCAGCTCAACTTCGAGATCAAGCAGGCAAAAGCTCTGGTCATGGAGGACGACAGGAAAAAGAAGGCCAAAGCCGACGCCCAGGCCGCAAAAGACGCGGACGAAGCCAAGCTCAAAGAGGCTATAGCAAATAAAACCAGTGCAGAAAAGAAAGAGGAAGGAGGAAACAAGTAATGGCAGATATGCATAAAGACCTTATAGTTTCCGCAGCTCCTCACGTGGTAAGTCCCGCCGATACCGCGTCCATAATGAGGGACGTCGTCATAGCGCTCATCCCGGCGCTTGCGGTATCCACTTATGTGTTCGGCTTCGGCGCCATATTCCTTACCGCGGTCTGCGTCATCGCCTGCGTGTTCTTCGAGTGGGCGGCGCGCAAGATCTTAAAGCGCGAGAACACCATAGGAGACTGGAGCGCGATAGTAACAGGCGTAATCCTGGCGTTCAACCTCCCCGTAAACATTCCCAAGTGGATGGCTGTGGTAGGCTGCTTCATCGCGATAGTAGTTGTAAAGCAGCTGTTCGGAGGCCTCGGCCAGAACTTCGCCAACCCCGCCATCGTAGGCAGGATCACGCTGTTCATAGGCTTCGCCACCCCGATGACCAACTGGGTCATCACGGACCGCATGAGCCAGGCCATAATCAATTACTCCGGACCGGACGCAGTAGCTGGCGCCACACCGCTGGCGATAAACGCTGCCGGCGGCCAGCTGCCCTCCAACCTTGAGATGTTCCTTGGAACGATCAACGGCTCCATGGGCGAGGTAAGCACCATAGCGCTGCTTATCGGAGGCATTTACCTGGTGATCCGCAAGGTCATCTCGCCGGCCATACCGGTGTCCTTCCTTGCTACCGTTGCCGTGCTGTCCCTGGTGATGGGCTTCGACCCGGTATTCCAGCTCTGCGCGGGCGGCGTCATGCTGGGCGCCATCTTCATGGCAACTGACTACGTAACATCGCCGATCACCACTCCCGGAAGGATAATCTTCGGCATAGGCTGCGGCGTCTTCACGATGCTGATCAGATCCTACGCTTCCTATCCGGAAGGCGTTTCGTTCGCGATACTTCTCATGAACATTCTTACGCCGCACATCGACAGGATCACAAGATCCAAGCTCAACGGCGTCGCGAAGGGAGGGGCAAAGGCATGAAAAAAAGCAAGCTTTCGATCCTGACCAACGGCATAATCAGGGAGAACCCGGTACTGGTACTGGTGCTGGGAACCTGCCCCACGCTGGCCATCTCCACCCAGGCAATAAACGGCATAGGCATGGGCCTTTCCGTACTGGTAGTCCTTACTTGCTCCAATATAATCATATCGGCGCTTAAGAGGATCATACCCGAAACGGTCCGCATCCCGTGCTACATAGTGGTAATAGCCACGTTCGTTACCATAGTCCAGCTCTTCCTTAAGGCCTACGTGCCGGCGCTGGACAAGGCTCTGGGCGTGTACATACCGCTGATAGTCGTAAACTGCATCATACTCGGAAGAGCCGAGGCTTTCGCCAGCAAGAACAGCGTCATCGATTCAGCGCTGGACGGCATAGGCATGGGCATAGGATATACGCTCACGGCCACAGTGATGGCCTGCATCAGGGAGCTTCTTGGAAGCGGCACCATCTTCGGCGCCACCGTTACCGCAGGCACTATAACCCCGTTCACCATCATGGTGATGGCTCCCGGCGGATTCTTCGTGTTCGGCTGCCTGATAGCTCTGGTGAACAAGCTCACAAAGGGCAGAGTAAGGGCCAAGAGGCAGAACAAATGCATGGGCTGCCCGGGCGCAGCTTTCTGCTCCAAAGTTGAGGAAGGAGGGTGCGAAGAATGAATCTCAGTCTTACAGCAGCTTTCTATATAGTCCTTAGCGCTATAATCACAAACAACTACGTTCTGTCGAAGTTCCTGGGCATCTGCCCCTTCCTGGGCGTTTCCAAGAAACTCGACAACGCCATGGGCATGTCCGTTGCGGTAATCATCGTAATGGTGGTAGCCACAGCCGTTACTTGGCCCATACAGCACTACCTGCTGGATCCCAGAGGCATAGGCTACATGCAGACCATAGTGTTCATACTGGTCATCGCGGCCCTGGTTCAGCTGATCGAGATCTTCCTCAAGAAGTACATCCCCGGCCTGCACAAGGCTCTGGGCATATACCTGCCGCTCATCACCACCAACTGCGCGGTGCTGGGCGTATGCGTACTGAACATCGACAACGAATTCAGCTTTGTACAGTCCCTGCTGAACTCCTTCGGTTCGGGCGTAGGCTTCATGCTTGCGATGTTCCTGTTCGCTGGCGTTCGCAGCAAGATCGAGACCAACGATTATCCGGAAAGCTTCAAGGGCATAGCTTCCACCCTGGTGGCGGCTTCCATAACAAGCCTCTGCTTCCTCGGGTTCTCGGGCATGCTCGAGAAGATCTTCGGAATGTAAGGGGGTGACTGTATGCAACCATTCATAGCTCCTGTCGTTCTGACGATAGTAATAGCATTCATAGCTTCCGGTCTTCTTACACTGGCTGCCAAGTTCATGGCGGTCCCCGTGGATGAGAGGGCGGTAGCGATACGCGGCGAGCTTCCCGGCGCCAACTGCGGTGCCTGTGGATTTGCCGGCTGCGACGACTACGCTGCTGCTCTGGCCGCGGATCCCGAGGGTGTCAAGTCCAACCTCTGCGTTCCCGGCGCCGACGGCGTTGCGGCTGCCATAGCCGCCATACTCGGCCAGGAAGCGCTCGACGTGGTGGAGCAGGTGGCCAATGTGCGCTGCTCAGGCCTGTGCGACGCCACCAAGACCGAGATGGATTATCAGGGTCTTAAGACCTGCGCCGCTGTAAAGAGCTTCTTCGGAGGTCCCGGCGTGTGCAAGTTCGGCTGCATAGGCTTCGGCGACTGCGAGAGGGCCTGCCCCTACGGCGCCATAGAAGTCTGCAACGGCCTTGCAAAGGTCAACAGGGAAGTGTGCGTAGGCTGCGGCATGTGCGCAAGCGTCTGCCCGCAGAAGATCATAGACATCATCCCGGACGTGAAGCGCGTGTTCGTGGCGTGCAGCTCCGCGGATCCCGGAAGGGTCACCAAGGACCTGTGCACAGCAGGCTGCATAGGCTGCAAGCTCTGCGAGAAGGAGTGCAAGTTCGATGCCATCCACGTCGTCAACAACCACGCCGTCATCGACCCGGACAAGTGC
>JAEEGL014554554.1_pt1 | contig 33322 bp, 28 predicted proteins | sample 9134231 | NCBI WGS metagenome assembly JAEEGL01 (sample SAMN16246548, study PRJNA631951) | gut metagenome | biome: gut microbiome; feature: rumen; material: fiber-attached | host: Bos | place: Iran: Karaj | collected 2018-10 | reverse complement strand
CGGACGGCGTGCTCAACTTCTGCTGTTCCTTCCCGCCCGACGAAATGGAGCGCGTGAAGACGGTGATCCTGCCCGATTCGGTCGAACGGATCGGGATGAACGCCTTCCGCGGGTGCGACCGGGTCGAGATGATCCGGATGGGCGGCCGCGTGACCTCGATCGGCGCCGGCGCCTTCTACGGCGATCTCTCGCTCTCGACGATCTCGCTGCCCGACTCGCTCCGCTATATCGGCGATTTCGCCTTCTATAACTGCCGCTCGCTTCCCGACCTCCTGATCCCCGACTCGGTGGAGCAGGTGGGACAAAACCTGTTCGTCACGATGCGGCGCGACTTTATGATCTCGATCCCCGCGCACCTTGCCGACGCTTTCCGCGACTGCAAGTACGCCACCCACGTCAGACAGCCCGGTGAGGAGGGCGACCTCTTCGCCTCCTGCCGTCTGCGCTTCGACTATCTCACAGACGAGGACGCCTACCGCCTCGGCGCCTGCATCCTCGACGCTCCGACCGTGAAGATCCCCGCCGAGTACCGCGGGAAACCCGTGGTCGCCGTCGGCACCAACGCCTTCCGCGGTCTTTCCAAACTGCAAACCGTCGTCCTGCCCGACACCGTGACCCGGCTCCATTCCTGCGCCTTCCACGACTGCCCGTCGCTGTCCGCGCTTGAAATGCCGGGCGTCGAGCGGATCGACTCCTTCGCGTTCGATCACCTCGACGCGCTCGAAACGCTGACCGTCCCGGTGACGACCGTTTCGGTCGGGTACGGCGGGATCGTGCGCGGATGCGACAACCTGCGCCGCATCTTCCTGCACGAGGGGCGTTCCGCGCTGAAAAAGACCATTGAAAGCCGCCTGCTCGGCAGCGAGATCGAACTCGTGACCATCCCGCGCGAGCCCGGTACCAACGAGGTTTACCGCCTGCTCCGCGACGGCTCCGGCTACGAGGTTCTGCTCGGGTTCCCGACCGGGGATTCGGTCTCGGTTCCCGCGAGTTACAGGGTGCTGCCCGTCAATCGGGTCGGACCCTACGCCTACGCCGACGGGTACGCCGTCGCCGACGTCATCCTGCCCGAAATGCTCGAAGAGATCGGCGATTCCGCCTTCCGTTATATCACGGGTCCCGTGTCGGTGACGATCCCCGACTCGGTGAAGAAGATCGAGGGCTACGCTTTCGCCGCAGGGACGTTCGCCGAGGTCAAGTTCGGTTCCGGGCTCGTTTCGATCGGCGAACACGCCTTCGACCGCTGCCGCCTCGTCACGCTGATCCTGCCGGATGGCGTGACCGACGTCGCACCGAACGCCTTTGACGACAACCGCAACCTGTCGGTCATCCTCGCGCCGACCGCCCTCGTTCCGACCATCCGTCCGAGCCGGTTTGAGAAGACCGAAAAGGGCTTCGAGTCGGTCCCGATGTCGGTGCGCGTCTTCTCGGTCTCCGAGATCACCGAGGAAAAGAAAGAGGAAGAACTCAAAAACGCCCACTTCGATATGGTCGAGAACAAGGACGGCAAGAGCGTCACGGTGCGCGCATTCATTCGCGGCGCGCTGACCGACGTCGAGGTGCCCGCCGAGTTCCGCGACCTGCCTGTCACCGTGATCGGCGAGCGCGCCTTCTACGATTGCCGGGGGCTTAAATCGGTCGTTCTGCCCGACACCGTGCAGGTGATCGGCGACGAGGCGTTCTCGCGCTGTATCGACCTGAACGTCCTGACGCTCGGGAACGGCGTGGTCCGGATCGGCAAGAGCGCCTTCTACCGCACGGCGATCGAAACGCTGACCATTCCCGATACGATCGAGGAGATCGGTAAATTCGCCGTCCTGTCCTGCACCGCCCTGAAGACGGTCTACGTTCCGTCGCACGTCGCGACCGCGTTCTCGCACACCGACCTCGACGTGGTCACGCACGACGTGCAGAACCGTTCGAGTGCCGATCGCGATCAACTCGCCGCCATCCGCGCCGCGCTGGAGAAGACCGGACAGACGGCAGCCCCCGCCGTCGCGCCGACGGTCTCGGAAGAGGCCGCGCGGATCGCCGACTACGAGATCGAGCGCCGCGAGAGGGAAGACGCCGAACGCCGCCGCGATATCGAACGCGAAGCGCTGCTGCGCGAACTGCAGAACCAGAACGAGACCATTCGCAACAACTCCGCGCTCCGTCTTCTGGTCTCGTCCAAGGCGCGCGCCCTGCGCCGTCAGGCACGCGACCGCATCGCGGAGATCGAACGCGCCCTGAAGGACCTCTAAACGATTCCTTTCGCCGCCGCCAAGGAAGGATCTTCCCGCGGCGGCGATTCTTCAAAAGAGCATAATCTGCCCCGCCGAACGGGATCCTAAACGAAAAAAGGAGAATGCGAAATGAACGAACTGAACGAACAAAACTTTGACCAGGAGATCAAGGCACAGCCCCTTGCCGTCGTGGACTTTTACGCGACCTGGTGCGGCCCCTGCAAAATGCTTGCCCCCATCCTCGACGGCGTCGCAAAAGAGACGCCCGACGTCGCGTTCTATCGCGTCGACGTGGATCAGGCGCCCGGTCTTGCCCGCCGTTTCGGCGTGATGAGCATCCCGACGCTGATCTACTTCAAGGGCGGGGAAAAGGCGGCGCAAACGGTCGGCGTACAGCGCAAACCCGATCTGCTCGCCAAGATCGCCGAACTGCGCGGCTAAGATGGAGAGCCGCCGCCCGGACGGGGGAAAGACTGATCTGTCCGACGTTCTTTCCGCCGTCGATCATACGCTGTTAAAGCAGACCGCGACGCGCGAACAGATCCGCGCGCTTTGTCTTGACGGACTTCAATACGGCGTCGCGTCGGTCTGCGTTCCCCCCGCGTCGGTCGCCGACGCGAAGGAGTTCACCGGGGGAAAACTCCCGGTCTGTACCGTCATCGGGTTCCCGAACGGGTACAGTACCACCGCGGTCAAGTGCTTCGAGACGTCCGACGCCGTGAAGAACGGCGCCGACGAGATCGATATGGTCGTCAATCTCGGGTGGGTGAAGGAAAAACGATACGTCGAGATCCTCTCCGAGATCAACGCCGTCAAACGCGCGTGCGCGGGCAGGGTGCTGAAAGTCATCGTGGAGACTTGCCTGCTCACCGAAGAGGAAAAGATCGAACTGGTCGATCTGGTCTCGCGATCCGACGCCGACTTTATCAAAACGTCGACCGGTTTCTCGACCGGGGGCGCCACAAGGGAAGATATCGCGCTCTTTGCGTCCCGCGTCACGAACGGGACCAAGGTGAAGGCGGCGGGCGGGATCCAAACGCTTGCCGACGCGCGGGAATTCCTCTCCCTCGGCGCCGACCGCCTCGGAACCAGTCGGCTCGTACCGCCGAAAGAACAGTAAGGAGTGGCTTATGGGTAAGAACAGCGCGACCCCGCATATTTCTGCCGACAAAGGCGATTTTGCGAAAACCGTTCTGATGCCGGGCGATCCGCTCCGCTCGCGGTTTATCGCAAAAGAATTCCTCTCCGACGCCCGCCGGGTCAATAACGTCCGGGGCGTCGAGGGCTATACCGGCGCCTATCGGGGAAAAACGGTCTCGGTGATGGCGAGCGGAATGGGGATGCCTTCGATCGGGATCTACTCGCACGAACTGTACGGCGTTTTCGGCGTCGAGAATATCATCCGCGTCGGTTCCGCCGGCGGGATCTCGCCCGCCGTTTCCGTGCGCGACGTGATCCTCGGTATGGGCGCCTGCACCGATTCGGCGTACGCGCACACCTTCCGTCTTCCGGGTACCTTCGCCCCGATCTGCGACTACGATCTGCTGTCGCTCGCCGTTTCGACCGCCAAGGAAAAAGGTCTGTCGGTCAAGGTGGGCAACCTGCTCTCGACCGACGTTTTCTACGCCGACGAAGAGGGGCTTGCGCCCGCCGACAAAGCGGCACAGATCTGGGGCAAAATGGGCGTGCTTGCCGTGGAAATGGAAGCGGCGGCGCTCTACATGAACGCGGCGAGGGTCGGCAAACGGGCGCTTGCGATCTGCACGGTCTCGGACCACCTCGTCACGGGCGAGTCGCTTCCCGCCGAGGCGCGGGAGACCTCGTTTACCGATATGATCACGCTGGCGCTCGAGACCGCGTGCCGCATCTGACCCTATGAAGAAAAAACGCGTCTTTTTGATCGTTCTCGACTCGGTCGGCGTCGGGGCTCTGCCCGACGCCGCCGATTTCGGCGACGAGGGGGCGAACACCCTTCGCCGGATCGCGTCGTCTCCGTCGTTTTCGGCGTCCAACCTGATCCCGTTGGGGCTCGGGAATATCCCCGGCGTGGACTATCTGCCGCGCGTTGACCGTCCGCTCGCCGCCTACGGCAAAGCGGCGGAACGCTCCCGCGGGAAGGATACCACGGTCGGGCATTGGGAGATCGCCGGGGTGATCTCGCCCGCACCGCTCCCCACCTTCCCGAACGGGTTCCCGGAGGGGGTTCTTGCCGCCTTTTCCAAAAAATGCGGGCGGGGGATCCTGTGCAACCGCCCCTATTCGGGTACCGACGTGATCCGCGACTACGGGGCGGAACACCTTGCGACGGGGTCGCTGATCGTCTATACATCGGCGGACAGCGTCTTTCAGATCGCCGCGCATACAGGCATCGTTCCGCTTGACGAACTCTACCGCGACTGCCTGATCGCGCGGGAACTGCTTACGGGACCGGAACTCGGCGTGGGGCGGGTGATCGCGCGCCCCTTCACAGGGGAACCGGGCAACTTTACCCGCACCTCTGACCGCCGCGACTTTTCGCTCCCGCCGCCGGGGCGCACCCTGCCCGACGCGATTGCCGACGCCGGACTGGACGTGATCTCGGTGGGAAAGATCGTCGATATCTTCGCCGGGCGCGGGATCACCCGCGCGATCAAAACCCACTCGAACCGGGAAGGAATGGCGGTGACGCTCGACTTGCTGAAAAGCGATTTTCACGGTCTGTGCTTTGTCAATCTCGTGGATTTCGATATGCTCTGGGGACACCGCCAGGACGTGGACGGGTACGCGGCGGGCTTTACGAAGTTCGACCGGTGGCTCCCGTCGTTCCTATCCGGGATGCACGAGGGCGATCTTCTGATCGTGACCGCCGATCACGGTTGCGATCCCGGCGACGACAGCACCGACCACACCCGCGAGTATATCCCGATCCTGCTGTACGGCGCGGGCGTATCTCCCGCTCCGCTCGGGATCCGCGACACGTTTTCCGACATTGGCGCGACGGTCGCCGACGCGCTCGGAGTTCCCTTTGATTGCCCGGGCAGAAGTATGCTGCCCAAAGTCACACCCGTCTGAATACGAATGAACGGAGAGAAAACAAGAAATGAAGATCACTCGTCTGGTTTTGATCGCGATCCTGCTGCTTGCCCTTACCGTGGTTCTTGCGTCGTGTAACGAGGGCGAAGAACCGGAGACCGAGGGAACGGCGCAGGGAACGCAAGCCGTAACGGTCAGGGAGTCCGCGGGACTTGCCTTTCGGTCCAACGGGGACGGCACCTGCACGGTCACGGGCATCGGTACCTGTACCGATACCGATCTAGTGATCCCGAGAACCTCGCCGGACGGCGACGTGGTCACGGGCGTCAAAGAGAAGGCGTTTGCGGGCTGCACGAGCCTGAAAGCCGTCACGGTCCCCGAGAGCGTAACGAGCATCGGGGCGTCCGCGTTCAACGGCTGCGCCTCGCTTGAGAGCATCACGCTCCCGTTCGTCGGTGAGAGTAAAAACGTCGCAAACGGCGCGGGCAAGCAGTCCTTCGGCTATATCTTCGGCACCGACAGTTATACCGGGGGCACGGCGACCGCGCAGGAAAATCGCGGAACGGGTATGGGTTCTACGCAGGTTAACACCTACTATATCCCGCCTTCGCTCAAATCGGTGACGGTCACGGGCGGAGTTGTCGGGTACGCCGCGTTTGAGAACTGCCTGAATCTTCTTTCGGTCACCCTCGGAGAGGGCGTTACGGGTATAGAAGAGATCGCGTTCAACGGCTGCAGAAAACTGACCTCGCTCGTCATTCCGAACAGCGTCGCGTCGCTGCCGAAAGGGCTTCTTACCGATTGCGTCGCCCTCAAGAGCCTGACGATCCCGTTCGTCGGCGGGACCGAGAAGAAGGGAAAAGATACCTATTACTATACGTTCGGGTATCTTTTCGGGACGAAAAAATACGACGGGGGCGTGCTCGTTCAGCAGTCGTACTACGTGAACGAAGTGCGGAACACGACCGAGATTTCCTACTATTTCCCCAAGACGCTGACGTCGGTCACGGTCACGGGCGGGGAGATCGTCCGGCACGCCTTTTACAACTATTCCAACCTGACCTCGGTCACGCTCGGGGGGCAGGTCACGAATATCGGTCCCGGCGCGTTCTCCAACTGCTCCGGACTGAAATCAATCGTCATTCCGGGCAGCGTCGCGAGCATTGGAAACGGTGCGTTCCAACAGTGCACCGAATTGACTTCGGTCACGATCGAAAAGGGCGTTACGCTCATCGACTGGTACGCGTTCTACCATTGTTCCAAACTGACCTCGGTCGTCATTCCGGACGGCGTCACGGACATCGGAGTAAGCGCGTTCGAAGAGTGTCCCTCGATGACCTCGGTCACCGTTCCGAACAGCGTTACCGTGATCGAATACTTCGCGTTCCGGGATTGCCACCAACTGACCACGATCAACTTCCGTGGCACGAAAGCCCAGTGGAACGCGATCGAAAAGCAGACCGATTGGTTCAAACCCGCCTTTTCCTACACGGTTCACTGCAACGACGGCGATCTTTCCAAATAAGCCGTTTCGAAAACGATACCGCCCGACAATCCGTCGGGCGGTGTTTCTGTTTCCCAAAAGCAAAAAACACCCGTTCCCGTACCGTCTGTAGAACCGCAAAACGGCGTCGCAACGCCGTTTTGCTTTATGATTCCCCAATAATAAAGTTCTTTGCCCCGCTTTCTTACGGGCGCGCCCGTATCAGGGGCGGGCGCGGTAAGGAAAGCGGGCGTTTCCCCTCTTCACTTCACCAACCCCTCGACCAAGATCTTCACCCCGATCAAAACGAGGATGACGCCGCCGGCGATCTCGGCGCGGCTCTTCGACTTTGCGCCGAAGAGCGAACCGATCGCCAGCCCGGCGGAGGAGAGCAGGGCGGTGGTCACCCCGATCAGGGCGGCGGCTTGCGTGATCGACACGCCCCCCATCACCCCGAACGAGATCCCCACGGCAAACGCGTCGATACTGGTCGCCACCGCGAGCAGAAAGAGCGAGAGCGTCCCGCTCTTCGCGGACGCGGCGCCGTCCTTCTCCGGCGCGGCTGGGGCGTCGGGGACGTGCGCGAACCCTTCGCGGATCATATTGCTCCCGATCAGGGAAAGGATCAGGCAGGCGAGGATATGGTCGAAGCCGTCGACGTACCGCCCGAACCCCGCCCCGAGGAGATACCCGCACACCGGCATCAGCGCCTGAAACCCGCCGAACCAGAGCGCGACCGAAAGGTAGTGTCTGGCTGTCGGGCGAAAGAGCGTCAGCCCCCGGCAGACCGATACCGCGAACGCATCCATCGAAAGCCCGATCCCGATCAGTGCGATCTCCGAAAAGTGCATAACCGCTCGCCCGCCTCTCCGCTTTTTTACGATTATACCACGCCAAAAGCCGCCTGTCGCGCGAAAAAGGGCGGGTGTGAAGAGGCGTTTCCGATTGACAAACCGAGGGATTTGTGATATTCTGTAAAAGCAGACCGAAAAGGAGAAAAACCATGCCGAACGCCGAAACCGTCCTGATCCGCGCCGCCGAAGAGCGCGACCTGCCCCGCGTGGGAGAGTTGCTTTTGCAGGTGAACGAGGTGCACCACATGATCCGTCCCGACCTCTTCAAAACCGGGTCGCGCAAATACAACGACGCCGAACTGCGCAGTATCTTCGGGAACCCCGACACCCCGGTCTTCGTCTGTGAAGCCTTGGGGGAAGTCTGCGGGTACGCGTTCTGCGTTCTGGTCAACCCCAAAACCGACTGCAACCTCGTCCCGGTCAAAACGCTCTACCTCGACGACCTCTGCGTCGACGAAGCGGCGCGCGGACGCGGGATTGGCACGGCGCTCTACCGGTTCGTGATCGACTACGCGAAGAAGATCGGCTGCCACAACGTCACCCTGAACGTCTGGGAAGGCAACGACGCCGCTCTTGCGTTTTATCGCAAGTGCGGAATGAAAGTACAGAAAACCGGAATGGAACAGATCCTTTGAAACGAGGGAGAAACTTATGAAAACGATAAAAACGAAAATGGTAGGGCTGATCTCTTTGGTGCTCGTCCTGCTCTTCCTGTTCGCCCTGCTTTGCGGCTGCGGACCGATCTTCGGGCATCATCCGGACAATCTCTTTCTGGAATACCCGAACGAAAAGTGGACCTGCCGCGAACTCGATATGGTCGCGTATACCCTTGACGGGGCGTACCGGATGTACGGTTTCTGCACCCTCGGCGGGCAAACGTACAGCGTGCACGTCGACTACGGATTGTACAATCGCGAGGCGGGCATTTGTTTTTACGCGACCGCGGAGAAAAAGGCGTCCGAATCCGACCCGGAAAAGATCCGTTACGAGCATCTGTCCGAGGAAGTTTGGGGAAAAATCACCCGTCAAGAGGATACGGGGGCGCTCGTTTTCACGCAAACGAAAGAAGAGGCGTTCAGCGTCAACGGCGTCGAGATCCCGAAGACCCTGACCTTTGAGAGGGCGGGGAGCATCGAGGATTCCGGCGGAACGCAGTACGCAACCGCCGATACGTTTTTTTCCGTCGCGTTTCTTTCCCGCGAAGCCAAGGTCATGAAGGGAACGGTCAAAATCGACGGAAAGGAAACAAAGGTCCTCTTGTATCCCTACGGCGACGACGGCTGTTTTACGGTCGAACTGCGGGATACGGTCTGGATGGACGGGAATTCCTATTTGCACGATCTGGTCGAACTATCTATGGCGTTTTTCGACGATCGGATCGAGGCGACCGTGTGCGACGTCAGCAACGGCAAAGAAGAGACGTTCGCGCGGTGGTATCCGGTCTGGTATCGTTACTTCTACGATCTGAAAACGATCGTCTTCACCGCGACCGCCCCTGACTGAACTTGATCCAAACACCGCCTCTCCAAAACGGAGAGGCGGTGTTTTTATGAGAGAGATATATCAAGGATCATCATCAAGGTAAATCCGACCGAGAAGAACAGTACGCCGAGATCCGAGTGCTCGCCCGCCGACGCCTCGGGGATCAGTTCTTCGACCACGACGTAGATCATCGCGCCGGCGGCGAACGCGAGCAGATAGGGCATCGCGGGGACGAAGGCTTCCGCCATCAGGACTGTCAGGAGACCGAAGATCGGCTCGACCACGCCGGAGAGCACGCCCGATACAAACGAGCGCCCTCGCCCCTTCCCCGCGGCGCAGAGGGGAAGCGAGACGATCGCCCCCTCGGGAAAGTTCTGGATCGCGATGCCGAGCGCGAGGGCGAACGCCCCGCCCGCCGTGATCTCGGGCGAACCGGCAAGCAGCCCGGCGTAGACCACCCCGACCGCCATCCCCTCCGGGATGTTGTGAAGCGTCACGGCAAGAACCGTCATGGTCACGCGCGTCAGGCGGTTGCGCGGTCCTTCCGCCCGGCTCGCCCCGGCGTGCAGATGCGGGATCAGGCGGTCGAGCAGAAGCAGGAACCCGATCCCGCCCCAGAACCCGACGGCGGCGGGGAGAAACGCGAAGCGTCCGTACGGGGCAGACTGTTCGATCGCGGGCAGGAGCAGGCTCCAGACAGAGGCGGCGACCATCACCCCCGCGGCAAATCCGGTCAGGGCGCGCGACAGGCGCAGCGAGAGCGAACCCGAGAGAAAGAATACGCAGGCGGCGCCCGCGGCAGTACCGAAGAAGGGGAGCAGAAGTCCCGGGAGCGTTTGAACCATTTTGGTTTTCCGTTTGCCTTTCCTTTTTCATTCCGTCGTTTTCAGGATATGAAAGGAAAGCGAAATGCGCGAAAAAAAACCGGTCGGAAAACCCGACCGGGAAAAAACGCGGTTCGTCAGGCGCGGCTTTCGATTTCGCGCATCAGTTCGGGGAAACTCCCGCGCGGGTAGCGCGTGATATCTCTTTCCTTGCGGTTGATCAGACAGTCGGTCAGAAGGAAGACCGGGATCCCGACGCTCTCCGCCGTCATATCCTCTTCAGCGTCGTTGCCGACCATCAGGCACTCGGCGGGATCGAGGTCGCACGCCGAAAGGATCGCGCGGTAGTAATCGGGATTGGGTTTGGAAAACGAGAAGTTCTCGTAGGAGGTGAAGAACGAGAAGGCGGACGGATCCACCCCCGCCCACTTGAGGCGCGTCTCCTGCGCGAAGCGGGGAAACACGGGGTTTGACGCGAGGATCAGCGAAAACCCCCTCTTTTTGAGTTCCCGGACGGTATCTTTCACCGCGGGATTGTACCCGCAGAAAGATCGCGCGCGGTCGAATTCGGTGCGGTAGAATTGCTCGAGACAGAGAAGGTCGGCGTCGGCGTCGCGGTCGGGATAGCACCGGGCGAACACCTCGCGGAACACGGTTTCGTTGGTTTTGGTCCCGTCGTTTGCGACCATCGCGGCAACCCCCTGCCAGAGTACGCGGACGAGTTCCTTGCCGTCGAAGCCGTAGGGTTCCATGGTCTTGGTCAGAAGCCCGAAGTAGCCGCCGAGGAACCGCGGCTCCTCCATTGGGAGCAGCGTTCCGTCCAGATCGAAAAGAATGGTTTTCAGCAAGCGTTCGTCCCCCGTCAGTTCAGCAGTTCGAGCATCTCGGAAAAACTCTTTCCGCGGAAGAGTTCGCGGTAGTAGTCGAGTTCCTCGCGGATCATGGCGTCGAGTACCTTCATTCCGAGCAGTTCGACCGGGGCGCGGTCGTCGGTCAGGATATGATCGCCCTTCCCGGTCAGAACCGTTTTGGCGCGCACCCGCTCCATCATCGAGCGGATCGGACCGGTCAACGGCGCCGTCTTGCGGTCGAAGACGTTCAGGATCGACGGATTATCGGAAGCGAACAGGATGCAGTTGGTTTCGTCGGTCGGACATTCGTAGACCACGCGGAACACCCGGTTGATCGTATCTTTCAGATAGTCGTTGATGTTGTCCTTGACGTCGGCGACCATATTCAGGTTGACCACCAACACCCCGTCGGGGGCAAGGTGCTCCTGCACGAGCGAGAAGAATTCGACGCTCGACATCTGGAACGGAATGGTGATGTCCTGATACGCGTCGACCATGATGACGTCGTAGATCCCGGCGTCTTTCAGGTACGCCCGCCCGTCGTATTCGACCACCCGGACGGCGGGATCAAGGTCGAAGTATTCGTAGGTCAGGTCGATGATCTTGCGGTCGATCTCCACCCCTTCGATTTTGAACTGGGGCGTGTATTTCAGCGTTTCGGACGCGAAGGTGCCGCACCCCATGCCGAGGATCAGCATAGTAGGCTCGGCTCCGTTGACCATATAGTTCGCGCCGAGCGCGTAGTCGTAGTAGTTACCCGTCAGGTCGGCGTTCTTGCGCTTGATCGACTGCACGCCGAAGAGGACGTTGGTCGAAAGGATGGTCTCGCTCTCGGTGTCCTCGACGCGCAGATAGTTGTAGATCGACTCGTCCTCGTAGACGATATTCTCGCGCGAAAACGAGTAGTTGACGCGGGGGGAGAGGACGAACGCCAGAACGACGAGAAGCGCAAACGCCGCCAGCGGCAGGCGCGAAAGCCGCCCGGCGATCAGGTAGATCAGGGCGAGGGTGAGCAAAATCGAGGCGAAGACGATAAAGGTAACTGCCGTCCCAAAGAGCGGGATGGTCACGAAGGTCGGGATAAAGGTGCCGATGATGCTCCCGATGGTCTGCAGCGCCTCGAGTTCGCCGACGATCCGCCCGTTGTTTTCAAGACTGCGGACGGCGTACTTAATGAGCGACGGCGTGATCATGCCGAGGATGAGGCAGGGACCGACGAAGAGGAGCAGACACGACGTCAGCGACGCCCAGATCAGGAAGTTTGATTTGACGAACAGGGCGAACAGGAAACTGATTCCCGCGATCACGTACTTCGAGACGAAGGGGATCAATCCGATCCAGATCGCGTCGATCAGCAAGAGAAGGTAGAGCCGGTCGGGCTTGTTCTTGTCCGCCAGCCGCCCGCCGAGCACGTTGCCGAGCGCCATCGCGATCATGATGGTCCCGATGATCAGCGTCCAGACGATCTGGCTCGACGAAAAATACGGAGCGAGCAGCCGCGAGGCGCCGAGTTCGACCGCCATCACGCTCATTCCCGAGAAGAACTCGGTCAGGTACAGAAACCATTTTTTACGGATCATAGGAGGCATCCTTTCGCCGTTTTCTCTACAAGATTATACCGCATGCGGGCGGGGTTGTCAAGAAAAAGAGAGGGGGAACGCCGTTTGTCGTTCCCCCGTTGCCGTTTATTTTCCTTCCGTTCTTTTTCTGTATGCGCCCCAAACCTTTTCAAACCAGAGATCGCGCCCCGCGGGGATCGGGCGGACCGGCACGACCTCGATCGCGAGTTCTTCGCCGTTTTTCTTCACCGTCACGATCTGCCCTCTGCCGGATTCGTCCTCGGGCCGGGGGATCCGATCCATGAAGTCCCCGCCGTCGAGCACGAAGCCCGAGCCGCGCGAACCGAACCGTTCGGCGGTGTAGAGGATCGCCGTCGCGATCGCGCGCGACATCCGGATAATGTCGAGGTTCTTGAAGAGCGCGGGGATCTCGTCGGCGTTTGTCCACTTGTTCATCTCGGTGAAGGCGCAAAGATCCTTTTCGATCTCGGGGAGCGCCGCTTTCATTGCGGGGATAGAGCGCAAAAACGCGAAGTTCCCGCTCATGCGGCTCGCGTAGCGCGCCCGCATGACGTCGACCGTCGAACGCTCGCCCTTGGTCGCGTCGATCAGGGCGTCGGTTTCCTTGATCGCTTGTTCGGCGATCTTGTCAAAGTTCTCGGACGCCTTCGCCTTGCTGTCGTAGACGACGTGCTGCGCCGCGCGGAGCCCGCCGACCTGGCAGGAGTTGAGCGCCGTTCCGCCCGGACGGAAGATGCCGAGACTGCCCGCCGCCTCGCCGATCACGTAGAGCCCCGGCACGGTGGTCTGCCAGTTCGCGTCGATCCGCACGCCGCCGTTGTTGTGCTGTGCGCAGACCGCGATGCGAAGCGGCTCTTTCCAGAGGTCGATGCCATGCTCGGCGTAGAGCGAGATGGCGCCGGGATTCATCTTGTTAAGCCGCTCGATCGGGCGCGCGATCAGGGCGTCGGAATTGGAAAGGTACTTCTTCGCGACCTCGCCCACCCCCGAGAAGTTCTCGCCGATCCCGGTGGGTTCGCGGGTGAAATCCATATAAACCTTGCGTCCGAGCACCACGCTCTCGCGGTAGACGAGCAGGTCGATGTAGGACGAACCGTGCAGTTTCCGCACGTCGAAGGGCCATTCGTAGCCCTTCAGGAACACGCGGTCGATCGCCTCGGACGGGTTCTCGAAATAGTCGCAGAGGAACTCGTGTTCGTTGCCGTCTGCGTCGATCGAGATATAGCGGGGAAGCACCTGCTGATAGGTTCCCGACACGTTCCAGCGGAAGTCGGTCGAGGCAAGTCCGTACTGCCACTCCGACAGGTTGCCGAACGCCGCCCCCGCCTCGAGCGCGAGCGACGAGTTCCCGGTCTGCGACACGGGATAGACCGAGTCGAAGTAGACGGCGGCGGGTCCCCCGGTAGCGAGGATCACGTGCGGCGCGGAGATCGCGACGTAGCCGGGCTTGCCGGGTTTACTTGTGTCGAGCGCCAGCACGCCGATCGCCCGACCATTTTCGGTCAGGATCTTCACCGCCTGCGTGTCGTCGAGGATGCGGATCCCCTTCTTTTCGACCGCGGCTTCGAGCACTTCGGTCATTTCTTTCGAGGTGTAGGGACCGATCGAGGTCGCGCGGCAGAAGGGATCGTGGTCGGTCTTGTAGCCGACGAATTCACCGTATTCGTTGGTCGGGAACCGGACGCCCAGCCCCGCCAGTTTGAGGAAGCACCGCGCGGAGTTTGCCGCCTCGGAAAGCGCGACGTCACCGTCCATCGCTCCGCCCGAGAACAGCGTCTGTGCCATATTCATCACGCTGTCGCCCTCGTCGCCCGCGAGCGAAAGTTTGTAGTAGGTCTGCTTGTCGCTTCCCGTGTTGCGGGACGTGCCGAGCAACCGCCCTTCGGTCAGCAGCGCGATATTCTTGTACCCGAGATCAAAGAGCCAGTCGGCGCAGTTGTAGCCCGCGCAGCCCGATCCGATCACCACCGCGTCAAAACGTTCGGTTCTCATAGTTTTCTCCTTTTTCGGAATAAAGAACGTCCGCCGCGATAGGGACGGCGGACGAAGATTTCAAAGTCTGCGGATATGGAAACCGCCGTCCGCGTTCAGCACGGTGCCGGTGCCGAAATCAAGCAGACCGCTTGCGGCGGCAAGGACGCATTTCGCCACGTCCTCGGGCGTGCCCCAACGCTTGATCGGGGTGATCCCCTCGGCGATCAGTTTGTCGTACTTCGCCGACACGACCTCGGTCATCGGGGTCTTGATGATGCCGGGACGGACCTCGAACACCGGGATATTGAACTCGGCGAGTTTGTCGGCGAACAGCGTCGTGATCATCGAGACGCCCGCCTTCGAGATGCAGTATTCGCCACGCGAGGTGCTCGACGTGTAACTCGAGTTGGACGCGATGTTGACGATCCGGGGATTGTAGTCTTCGAGCCCCTTGGACTGCTCGGCGATCATGCGGTTCGCGAAGGTCTGGCACATGAAGAAGGTGCCCTTCGTGTTGATGCCGACCACGCGGTCGAAACTCTCCTCGGTGGTCTCGAGGATGTCGAGCCGCACCTTGCAGGCGACGCCCGCGTTGTTGACGAGCAGATCGATCCGACCGCACTCGCGCTCGACGAAGTCGGCGAGGTTCTCACGGTCGGCGGCTTTCGAGATATCGCATTTGCAGTACAGTTCGCCTTCCAACGAATCGTGCACGTCGGAATAAACGACCTTGTACCCCGCGGACTTCAGGGCGTCCGCGATCCCTCTGCCGATCCCCTGATAGGAACCGGTGACAACGGCTACTTTTTGCATTCTACTTTCTCCTTGTAAAGGTTTCTGTAATACTCGTTGAAAACGGCGCAGCCCGATACGCATTTCGCCCGCATCAGCGCCGTGCATTTGGAGCAGGCGACGCAGGCTTTCCTGGGATCGAACTTACCGGCAAGCCAGTCGCGGTAGAAAGTGGGGTAAGCGAGCGTCATTCTGCCGAACCCGACCAGATCGCAGATCCCGCGCGCCAGTTGATCCTCGGCGCGTTCGAGAAGATCGGCGCGGTAGAAGGACAGTCCCGATCCGACGAGCGGAAGGTCGGGGAAGAGGGTCTTGATATGTTTCTCCACTTCCTCGAAGCGGGCAAGTCCGACGTCGGGGGTTTCGGGCGCACCCGCGGGGGCGCGGTAGGGACGGTTGACGAAGGAGTTGTAGTAGGGGTTGCCGAGCGTCACGTTCAGCATCGAGATCCCCTCGTTTATCAGCATCCCGATCAGGCGGTCGGGTTCGGTCAGGTCGAGGTTGCCGTCCTTGTCGGTACCGAAACCGTAGGGGTAGGGGATCACGTCCGAAACGCTGAGGCGCGTCACGATCGGGAATCCCTTCGGCAGCGCGGCTTTGACCGCGCGGATCGAGTCGATATAGAGCCGCGTGCGGTTCTCGAAACTCCCGCCGTAGTTGCCGGGGCGGGTAAAGGACGAAAGCAACTCCTGGAACAGATACCCGTGGCAGGACTTCACGTCCACGCCGTCAAACCCGGCTTCGACGGCGAGTTTCGCGGTCTCGGCGTAGCGGGCGGGGAGGGTCGCAAGGTATTCGTCCGTGACGATATTCGCGTCGGTGACGGGGCGCGTTGCCTCGTAGAGCGGGTGGCGGTAGGCGATCATCGGAACGATGCTCTGCCGTCCCGAGTGCGTCAACTGAATGAAGATCGCGGGGCGGATCCCCGTCTCTTCTTTCGCCGCCAGGCGCATATCCGAGACGAGTTTTTTGAACTGCGCGAGGTTTTGGCGCGTCAGCATCATCTGTCGCGGGTTGGTCCGTCCCTCGGGGCAGACCGCGGTTGCCTCGAGCCAGATCAGCCCGGCGCCCGAGCGCGCGGCGTTCATGTACTTCTTGATCGTCAGTTCGCCCGGCGTTCCGTCCTCCCCGCAGTCGCACCCCTCCATCGGCTGGAAAACGACGCGGTTCGGGATCGTCAGCGATCCGAAAAGCAAAGAGGAATTCAGCATTGTTTGCTCCGCATTTCTAAGATTGTTTTTTTGCATAATTCGTGCCTATTTATTCTATTATAACATATCCTTTTGACCAGTCAATTCTTTTTTTTATGAAAATGATTGCTTTTTTTGCAAACATCTGTTATAATAAAGAAAATGTTTTTCCCGAGGGGGCTGACTGATGCAAAAGATTCTGAAAACGGGACATACCGAGTTCGCGTACCGTGAAGAGATCACGGGTTCCAAGCGGATATTCGACACCCATTGCCATCTGTCTTTTGAGTTGATCGCGGTCTACGAGGGCACCGTCCATATCGTCGTGGAAGGCAAGCGCGTGGAACTGCAGCCCTATCACATGGCGATCATTCCCCCGCACCTCTACCACAGCGTCTTTTCGGTCAAGAGCGGGAACTACCGCCGCGTGACCGTGCTGTTCGACCGCGACCTGATCCCCAAGCAGATCCGCGAAGAGGTCATTTCCGCGATTGGGGAAGAACCGTTCTACGTTCACCCGTTCCTGAAGCAGATGCTCGACCCGCTGGCGGAAGTGATGCAGATGCCGTCGCCCGAACGCTACGGCCCCTTGGTCGAAAGCATCCTGATCCAGATCCTCTACCATCGGATCATGTACAGTTCGGTCGGCTCGCTCGGCGAATCCGATCCCATGATCCACCAGATCTCGGAGTATATCGACCGGCACATTCACGACCGGATCACCCTCGACGACATCGCCCGGCACCTCTACCTCTCGAAGTCGACCCTCTGCCACGTTTTCCGCCGGAAGATGAACATCTCGGTCAAACAGTACATTCTGCAGAAGAAGATCGTGTTCGCCGCCGACCTGATCCGCAACAAGATGCCCGCGAAGGAAGCGGCGCGGTCGATCGGCTACGACAACTACGCCAACTTCTATAAAATGTACAAGAAGTTCTTCTCCGAGACCCCGGCGCGCCGGGATAAATGAACCGAAAACGCAGACCGCCCCCCGCCCGATCCTTCGCTTTTCTCTTGACAAAAACGGCAAACGATTATACAATGAAAACAGGGAAACGGTTCCCCTGCAAGACCACGACTAAAAAAGAGAGGTGTCGATATGAGAAAAAGTGCTCTTCTTTGCGGCTTTTTTGCGATCCCCCTGATCCTGTTCAACCTGATCTTCTTTCTGGTTGCCGGAACGACGCATCCGCAGTCGGTCTGGATCTCCTACGTCTGGATCCAGGTCGCGTTTCTGCTCCTGATCGTGACGCCCTGGTTCGCGCGGCAGACCGAGAACGGTCCGGTGTTCCGGATCACCCTCGCCCTGATCTCCGGGACCTACTGCGTCGTGGAACTGATCATCGGGCTGATCGTGATCATCATCCACCCGGCGGGGATCAAAGGCGCGATCCTGGCGCAGGCGATCCCGTTCTGCCTCTATCTCTTCGCGCTTCTCGGCAACCTGTTCTTCATTGAACTCGCCGCCGACTCCGAAGTCAAGAAAGAGAAAGCCGAAAAGGCGGCTAAAAAAGGACAAGACAAATAAGTTTGCCGCGTCCCGAAAACCGAATGCGGGCGCCGTCCTCCGACGGCGCCCGTCCCGACTTAAAAAAGGAGTAACCGATGAACATCTGGCACGACATTTCCCCCGAACGCATCACGCCCCGGGATTTTATCGCGTACATTGAGATCACCAAGGGGCAGAAACAGAAATACGAACTGGATAAAGAGACCGGGATGCTGATTTTGAACCGCGTCCTCTACACGTCCACCCACTATCCCGCCAACTACGGGTTCATTCCCCGCACGCTCTCCGAGGACGGGGATCCTCTCGACGTTCTGGTGATGTGTTCCGAATCCATTCTGAACTGCTCGCTGGTGCGCTGCTTCCCGATCGGCGTGATCTCGATGGAGGACAGCGGGGAAATGGACGAGAAGATCATCGCCCTGCCGTTCAGCGATCCGTCCTACTCGGGCTATAAGTCGATCCACGACCTGCCCGAACACATGATGGCGGAGATGGAGCACTTCTTCACGGTCTACAAGCAACTGGAAGGGAAGAAGACCTACGTTTCCAAGACCGAGGGACACGTCGCCGCGCGCGAGGTGATCGCCCGGAGCATTCGCGCATACAACGAGAAATACGGAGTAAAAGACAATGGATAAAACCGAAGTGCTCCGCTTCCTCTCAAAACGCAAGACCGCGTTTCTCGCTTCGATCGACGAGACGGGACACCCGGTCGTGCGGGCGATGCTCGCCCCGCGCAAGATCGCGGACGGCGAACTCTTTTTTTCGACCAACACCTCGTCCAAAAAAGTCAGGCAGTTCCTTGCCAACGGCAAGGCGTGCGTCTATTTCTACCGGCGCGGGCTGTTCCGGTATCAGGGCGTCACGATCGTCGGGGAGATGGAGGTCTGCACCGATCAGCCGACCAAGGACGCGATCTGGCGCGTGGGCGACAAACTGTTCTACAAGGGCGGCGTGACTGACCCCGATTATTGCGTTCTGAAGTTCAGATGCAGGACCGCGGAGGTCTACCGCGACCTGAAAACCGACACCGTGGAGTTTTGAACAAACCCCCGGGGCATCGCCAAGCGGCGAAGCCCCGGGGTATCGTTTTATTGAGAGCGGAGAGGGGGGTTATTGCCAGTCGTTCCCCGAAAACTCCAGTTTGACGCAGTTGACCTTGTGCGAATAGGCGGTGCAGGCGTCGATCGCCAGGATTCCCTTGCGGGAGAAAGGCGAGAAGTCCGCGCCGGGACCGAACTCGGGACCGCTCTTGTCGATGATCGCGTGCCCCCAACTGGCGTGCCAGTGTCCGCAGATCACGGTTTTGCCCCGCGGGCGGACGCCGCATTTCCACTCTTCCATACCGTTCGCCCATCTTGCCCTGTACCAGTTCCCGCGCCGCCAGTCACGCCCCGCGGACTCCGACGCGCGCGGGACCCATCCGTGGACAAGGATATAGTCGCCGAGTTCGGCGAAATCGACGAGGTCGGAAAGGTATTGCTGCAGCGCAGGATGTTCCTACATCTGCGTAATATTGGGACGGTAATCGCCCTCGTAGAACTGTTCGTAGGTCAAACCCGACAGCGCGATGATCGTCTTGTCGGTGCCGTTGTGCATATCGCGGAGAAGGAAGTCCCGTCGGTAGATGCAGTCCTCGAGCAGATCCTCGTGATTCCCGCGAATCAGCAGTTTGCGCTTTGCGGGAAGGGAATTGACGAACGCAAGACATTCGAGCGGCTTCTCGCCCCGGTCGAGCAGGTCGCCGAGGCAGACGAAGATATGGTCGGGATCGTTTTTATCGAACCCCTGTTCGTTCAGCGCCGCGATCATCTCGTCGTAGAACGAATGAACGTCCGCAACGATAAAAAACGTCTTCATTTTCGATCCCCCGTCATTTTTGGGATTTGTTCCTTTTCTATTATACCACGTTTTCCGTTTCGCGCAAGCACCGATCTTCAAAAAGCCGAAAAGCGGCGTCACGACGGCAAAGAAGCCCTTTTTTTCGGTTTTTGAAAAAAAGTCTTGCAAAGAGGGAAAACTTGTGTTATAATACTTGCGTTCGCACAAAAGTGCGGACAATACGGAGAGGTATCGAAGCGGTCATAACGGGGCTGACTCGAAATCAGTTTGGGCGCAAGCCCACGTGGGTTCGAATCCCACCCTCTCCGCCAACCAGGGCGGGCCCCCTCGCGAGGGGGTGCCCGCCCTGTTTGGCGGAGACGACCGTTCCGGTCGAACCCACCGAGTTTCCGCGCCGAAGGCGCGGAAACTCTCATTTCACGCCATCCGATACGGTTTCCCTTTGCTTTTTGTCAGGCGTGAAATGGGGGGGTAGCGATGCCCCCGAGGGGCATCGCGTCGAATCCCACCCTCTCCGCCACAAAAGAAGCTATTTGCCTCTCTACTTGTTCTCACTGGGGAAAGCCGTTTGGGGGTGTTTGGGGAAAATATTTAACCCCTTCACTTGTTCCCACTGGGAAACCCGTTTTGGTCGGGTGTTTTCCAAAACTTTTTTCGTGAAAAAAAAGCCACGCACCAGTTAGGTACGTGGCTCAAACTGCCGGATCGACAAAAGTCGGATTTTATATCCGAAATTCATCAAATCCGATTGAAAATTGGCGGGAACTCTGCTATAATATTCTTGTCATTCTATAAACTCTGACCAAGGAGGGTGAAACATGGCCGTTAGCTATAAAAAGCTCTGGAAGCTGCTCATTGATAAAGATATGAAAAAGAGCGACCTTGAGCGTGAAGCCAAGATATCATCATAAATACTGAAGGAAAGAATAGGCTTTAGAAAATGGGAATACAACTATCTAAAATCAGAATTTCACAATTTCGCTCGGTAAAGGAATGTGAAATAGCTTTTGATGATTTGAACTTGATATTTGGGCAGAATAATGTTGGGAAATCCAACATTCTAAAGGCAATAACAATTGCTCTTAATTCAACCTACCCTATTTCAGAGCAGGATATCCATGTTGAAAAAGGAGAAGAAGCATCATTCACAAAAAAAGCAATAATTGATTTGATGATCCGACCTACAGATAACAATGGACATTACATAGATACTTTCTCTGACTTTTGGGTGTCTGTGTTCACCGCCGATTGGATTTCTTATGATGCAAATGGGCATGCTTTTGTTGGAATTAGGACAACGATTGAGTATAACTTGGAATTCGGTCAGTATGCAATGACAAAAAGTCCTATTCAACAATGGAATGAGAATGTGGCAGAGGCTGTTTGTGAACGTAACAGACGTTTTACTCAAGATATGCAGTTATATATCTTTTGTTTTTACCTAGATGCACAAAGAGATATTACAGAAGATATTAAGAACAAAAAATCTTACTTCGGAAGAGCAACATCATCTAGGGATTTGCCTGATGAACTAATCAGGGAAATTGAAGAAGACCTCAATGCGGTGAATACAAAAATAGTTGAACATACGCCAGCATTAAGATCGACTCAAGAGATTATTTCTGCGATAGGAAGTGTTGTAGGTAAGGGAACGGAATTGCAAATAGAGCCGATTAGCAGAAGAATTAATGATCTTCAGCGAGGAATGGACGTAAAACTTTTTGATAAAGAAAGTGCTGCTCTATCGATATCTGAGCAGGGGATGGGAACTCGAAGTTGGGTTTCTGTGCTGACCTTGGGAGCATATATTATTAATCTGACCAAACAGCTTAAAACACAAGATCCCGATGTGGAATTATTTGTAGTCTTGACATTGGAAGAACCCGAAGCGCATCTCCATGCGCATGCACAGAAACGATTGTTTGACCAAATAAAGTCTTTCCCAGGACAAAAGGTGATTAGCACACACTCTGCAAGCATTCTAGCGCAAGCACCCATAGAATCTTTAGTTCATCTCTATAAAACACTAGGATGTACTAAAGTACATAGGATGGATAAGGAAAAATACACCCAGGAAGAAATCGCAATTGTCCAAAGAGAACTAGTAAGAACTAAAGGCGATTTGCTGTTTTCTTCGGCAATAGTATTAGCAGAAGGGATTACGGAGGAATACGCATTGCCGATTTTTTACCAAGAATTCTTTAAACAAGATGCCTATGCATCAGGAGTATCAATAGTCGGAATCGGTGGTCAACGTTATAAAGCATTTCTGCATCTTGTAAAAGACTTTGAAATACCGTGGTTTATTTTTAGCGACGGCGAAGACTCAACAATTCAAACTGTAAATAAAGCAGTCGAGGCAATATACGGCCCTGAGAGCCCCGAACTAAGTAATAACGTCGTTTTTATCGAAAATGGTGATAATTACGAATCGTATCTTGTTAGTGCAGGTTACGCAGAAATCATGATTGATGCGATAAACCACTATGAGAGATTATCACGAAAAGAATTGTTTCCTGAAGATTATGAACGAGATCCCCGTGATTATTTTGATCGGTTTATTCAGGACCATAACCATGAAAAAAACGGCACAGTAAATACAGGAAAGAAATGTCCCACTTGTGAACAACCAATACGGAAAGAGACGTTTTTGGACTATGACGGCGAAGAAGGAAGAACTAAGGCTCTCATTGACATTTTCAAAAAGAAAAATGCTAAAGCGAAATATGCTGTGCCCATTGCAAAAGAAATAACATCAAGGGCTGACAAAAAAGTGCCACAAAAAATGCAAGAATTATTTATGGCAATCGAAAAGCAGTTATCTTTAGAGGCAGGTGTTAATGATGATTCATTTGTCTGAAAAGCAAAGAGAAATAGTAAATTTTGATAACGGACCACTTCTTGTAAAGGCTGGGCCAGGGAGTGGAAAGACCCGGGTGTTAATTGAAAGGGTTAAGAGACTTATCAACACAAAAAAACGGACTAGAGTTTTAGCATTAACATTTAGCAATATGGCTGCAGATGAAATGCGAAGCCGAATTCAACAAGATCTTACAAGCAACAATCTGATGGATAATGTTTCTTGTAGCACAATTCATTCCTTTTGCTTGGAAATTGTACAAACTCGTGGCCATTTAATCGGCTTGCCTCATAATTTAACACTTTTTGAAAATGCGGATGATAGAAAAACCATCTTGAAGGATGCTATTGCTCAAGATCCTCGGTTAAAAAAGGTGTTAGAAGAAAGAGATAATTCCAGCTCTTTTTTGACAGATTGTATTAACATTATAGCTGGCTATAAGCGTGCATTTATTCTTCCCGAGGATAGTGAATTGTCTGATGTTAACGCAAGAATTTATGCCAAGTATAATGAGGCGTTGCTAATACAAGGGGCTATTGATTTTGACGATATTTTATTCTATGCATATAGAATTCTTACAGAGAATCCTAATATTCCTAAACTTCTTACGACACAATACCACTATATTTGCATTGATGAAGCACAGGATTTAAACTACGCTCAGTATCAGGTGATTCGAGCAATTTGCAGTGACTCGTTTAAAAACATAATGTTAGTTGGAGATGAGAAGCAGTCTATATATGGCTTTAATGGCTCAGATAGCAGATTAATGTCGGAACAGTTTGTTCTAGATTTCCAACCGACTGTTTTTGAATTGAATGAGAACTTTCGATCTGCGAAAACGATAGTTGCATATGCAAACACACTTGAGGAAGCTTCTGATTATCCAAATTGTTACTATAATGGAGAATTAAAGTTTTCTTCTTTTAATACAGAAAAAGAAGAGGCTCAATTTGTTTGCAATAAAATTGAATTTCTAATGCAGAACGGACATCCAGATGTTGAAGGCGATATCTTACTGTCTGATATAGCAGTAATTGCACGAAATAGATATTTGTTTTCACAGATTGAAAAAACACTTTCAGAAAGTGGAATTCCATACTATTTTAGGAGGAGTGTGGTTGGAATAGAGTCGGAATCGATCGCATACAAGCTCTTCGATTTAGGACTTCGTCTTCTAACAAATCCACGTGATATTATTCACAGACGGGAAAGAGAAAGAATCCTCCAATTGGCGCAAGAAGATTCATTATCGGTGTTTATTGATGAGTGTTTGAGAAAAATAGATGTCGATAAGCTCAATTTGCCTCCTGTTCTACAAGAGATCGAAGAATGGACAATTAATTCCATACTTAATGATGAAGAGAAGTATCTGATCATTAATGATGGAAAAACGTGGAGACAGCATTGGAATAAATACGCATCACAAGTTCAAAGAGAGAATCGTACTGTTGCCTCATTTAGAAACTATATTGCTCTTGGGAAAACACAAATAGAGGAAGGTAAAGATGGAATAACATTGCTGACTGCTCATATGTCAAAAGGGCTTCAATTTGAAGTAGTATTTATTATTGGCTTATCTGAAGGAACCTTTCCTGACTATCGGGCTGTTCAATCAGAAGGAAAAGCTATGGATCAAGAGAAAAACAATATGTTTGTAGCAGTAACTAGAGCAAAGCGTTTGTGTTATCTATCAAATGCCCAAAACAAGACTATGCCATGGGGCGGAACTAAACGACAAATTGTTTCAAGATTTGTAAAACCTCTTCTTGAATGATTTTCTAATTTGTAATAAGATGCCGGACACTTCTATCCGGCATCTTTAATTAATATATAATTCACCACCTCCGTCACTCTTGCCCTGATTCCATTCATCCTCCGCACCCACTCCATAGGTTCTTCTGCCTTGAGCTGCTCGGTGATTCCTTCGGAGGCGGCGTAGTCCTTGACTAACCGAAGGAAGAGGGCGTCGGCTTGTTCTTCGACGTCGGCAAGGTGGGAACGGAGCTGGCCGGTGGTTTTCAGGTTGGTATAGAGGATGGGACGGTGCTCCCGGAGATAGCGTAGCCTGCGTTGACCCCCATACGCCCACAGGACGCTCATCCTCGGGTGATAATCTGAGATCCTGCAGGAAATAATCGCCCTGCTGCGTATAGGTGCCGCCCATCTGTTCAAACAATGATTTCATAACAAAACCTCCTAGCTGATCCGTTTTTTGCCGATTTTCTGATGAGTCAGCCCGGCTTTCTTCGAGGATATCCAAGCGGCAAGTGGAACTGGGTTTCCGTGGTGCTTGACGACACTGTTCCATTTGAAGATATCTGCAAGTGGCTGGATGAGAGTTATAATGCGACAAAGACAAAAGCAAAAAACCGGAAGACGCCCTTGATCAGGAGAGATACTTCACGATAGGTATCTTTTCGCAGAGCGACAAAAGACGTTACGTTTGTACCTTCTTACCTTTATTTCGGTACGTTTGTACGCTCTTTCGCAAACAGGACGGGCATCCTCGCGAGGGGGTGCCCGCCCTGTTTGGCGGAGACGACCGTTCCGGTCGAACCCACTTTTTTTCACCGCGTGCGGAGCAGCCTCCCGCCGCGACTTTCGGCTTCGGGTGACGCGTTTAACGAAAAGTGTTTTGATTTGCGGTTGAAATCGTTCGGATAATGTGTTATAATGTCATAAGTTGCGGCGCACTTCCGTAGGCAAAGAAAGAGAGAACCCCGACGCCCCGCTCTTTTCCGCTTGCGGGCACTCCCCTCAAAAACCGCGCCGCTTACAATAAAAAACGAACAAAAGAGAACGATATGAACGATCAATTTGAAAGATTCAACAAGCGGCTGCCGCCGAAAAAATGCAAGTGGTTTTTGAAGCCGATCGTCTGGCTGCTCGCGTTTTCCGGGACGTGGAAACACAGAACGAAGATCGAAAAGATCAACATGAAGGGCGTGAAGCCGCCCTACGTTCTGCTCGGCAACCACAACGCGTTCTTCGATATGAACGTTTCGGCGCGCGCGACCTTCCCGCACGTGGCGAATTACGTCGTCGCGATCGACGGTTTCATCGGCCGCGAAAAACTGCTTCGCGATATCGGCTGCATCTGCAAGCGCAAGTTCACGAACGATATGACCGTCGTGAAGCACATTCGCACCGTCATCCAGAACAAGGGCATCGCGGCGATCTACCCCGAGGCGCGGTACTCGCTCTGCGGAACGACCGCTCCGGTCCCCGAATCTCTCGGTCAACTCTGCAAGGCGCTCGGCGTGCCGGTCGTTACGGTCATCTGCCACGGGCATCATATCAACCACCCCTTCTGGAACACCCGCCACGAGCGCGGTGTGAAGCCCACGACGGCGACGGTCAGACAACTGATCACCGCAGAGGAGATCGCGACCCTTTCGGTCGACGAGATCAACCGGCGGATCGTCGAAGAATTGCAGTACGACGATTTCAGATGGCAACTTGAAAACAAGATCAAGGTCGATTGCCCCGACAGAGCCGTCGGTCTTGAAAAGGTCCTCTATCAATGCCCGCATTGTAAAAAAGAGTTCGCCATGTCGACGTCGGGCACGGAGTTGACCTGCCAGAACTGCGGCAAGGTCTGGACCATGACCGAATACGGGGAACTCGAAGCCAAGGACGGGGAGACCGAGTTTTCCCACGTTCCCGACTGGTACGAATGGGAAAGAGCGAACGTAAAAGCCGAGGTCGAAAACGGTACGTATTCGTCGGGCGTATTGCCCGTCAAGGTGGAAAGCCTGCCGAACGCGAAGGGGTTTATTCCGCTTGGCGAAGGCACCATGACGCACGATATGAACGGATTTGAAGTCACCGTGAAATCGCCCGACGGAGAACTTTACACGATGAAGAAGCCGGTGCCGTCGCTCTACTCCTGTCACATCGAATACGAGTACCTGTTCAAGCACGGCGACTGCGTCGACCTCAACACCCTCGAAGACACCTGGTACGTTTACCCCGAGAATTGCGAGTTCTCGGTGACGAAAATGGCGCTCGCGACCGAGGAACTCTATTACGATTTCCGAAGGAAAGCGGGCAGACCCTGCAAGGACGGCTTGGTCTGACGCCTGCCGTCCGAACCCGAACGTTCCCGACGCGCCGCGTCGGGAATTTCTTTTTTGAGACTACCCGTTTCGCTTTTTTTAGCCGAGCGGGTAGATTTTTCTTTGGATTTATGTTACAATAGAAAAAAAGTCGGGGCGGGCGAGCGTCGGTCCCGGAGAGAGAGGTTCGCATGAAACGGAACGGATACATCAGTTGGGACGAATACTTTATGGGCGTTTCGCTGTTGGCGGCGGAACGGTCGAAGGATCCCAACACGCAGGTCGGCGCGTGCATCGTCGACGAGAACGAACGGATCATTTCGACCGGTTACAACGGTTTCCCCTATGGGTGTTCCGACGACGAGTTCCCGTGGGACCGCGCGGGCGAGACGGCGGGGAAGACCAAGTATCCCTACGTCGTGCACGCCGAACTGAACGCGATCCTGAACGCCGGCGGGCATCGGCTCGCGGGTTCGCGGATCTACGTCGATCTGTTCCCCTGCAACGAGTGCGCGAAGGCGATCATTCAGTCGGGGATCCGCGAGGTGATCTACCTGTCGGACAAGTACGCCGAGACCGAGATGACCAAAATCTCGCGCCGTATGCTGACGGCGGCGGGCGTCAAACTGACGCAACTGAAACCCACGCGCGATACCATCGTTCTGAATTTCAAAAAAGGACTTTGATCCGAAAAAAGAAAGGATAAACCGTCATGGGTAGCAAGAAACGCTCCAAACTGAAAACGATCCTGCTCTCGATCCTGATCCCGATCGCCCTGATCCTCGCGCTCGTCATCGGCTATTTCCTCTATCTTGTGATCTCCTATCACCGCGTCGGCGACCAACCCGAACTGGAGATCGTCAACGCAAAGACCGCTAAACCCGAGGCAGGAACCGAGTACACCCTGCTCTCCTACAACATCGGATTCTGCGCCTACACCCCCGACTTCGGCTTCTTCATGGACGGGGGCAAGGGAAGTCGCGCCAAGTCCGCCGACGCGGTCAAAGAGGTGATCGCCGGGATCACCGCCCTGGTCGGCACAGAAGATCCCGACCTGCTCCTTCTGCAAGAGGTGGACAAGCGTTCGCAGCGCGCCTGCAAGGTCGACGAGGACGCCGCCTTCACCGAGGCGCTTACCGATTATACGTCGGTTTTCGCCGTCAACTGGGACTGCGCCTACCTGTGCTATCCCTTCACCAAACCCCACGGCGCCGCGCTGACCGGGATCAAGACGCTCTCGCGTTTCGGGATCACGGCGGCGTCGCGCGTCGAGTTGCCGGTCGAGACTTCGCTTATGAAACTGATCGACCTCGACCGCTGCTACACCGTTTCGCGCATCCCGACGGCGAACGGCAAGACGCTGGTGATCTACAACTTCCACCTGTCCGCCTATACCTCGGACGGCAAGATCGCGATCGAGCAACTCGACCTTCTGCTTTCGGATATGAAACGCGAATACGAGGCGGGCAACTACGTGATCGGCGCGGGCGACTTCAACAAGGATCTGCTCGGCAATTCGGGCGAGGTCTTCGGCGTTCCGAACGACGATTACACCTGGGCGCAGCCGATCCCAGAGGGGACCTTCGACGGGACGGGCGTCTCGCTCGTCGCGCCCTTCGACGCCGACAACCCCGTCGCCACCTGCCGGAACGCGGACGGTCCCTACAATCCCGGACAGTTCCGGGTGACGGTCGACGGTTTCCTGGTTTCGGATAACGTAACGGTCGTATCGTCCCGCGTCGTCGATACCGGCTACGCCTATTCCGACCACAACCCGGTCGAAATGACCTTCTCCCTGAACCCCTGATGCGCAGGGAAACACAACTGCATTACGCCGCCTGGCGGCGCCGCACCCTCTCCGATCTTTCGGGGAGGGTTGCCGTCGTTACGGGGGCAAACGGGGGGCTCGGATTCGAGACCGCGCGCGGTCTGCTTTCTCTTCACGCCCGGGTGATCCTCGCTTGCCGCGACGCCGGGAAAGGCGAGGCGGCGCGGGCGCGTCTGCTTGCCGGGTTCCCGGACGCAGCGCTCGACCTTCTGACGCTCGATCTGTCCCACCGCGCCTCGATTGCCGACTTCGCCGCCCGCCTTGCCGCGCTTGCGCCGAAGATCGATCTGTTCGTGCACTGCGCCGGCGTTTACTACCCGCGCGAGAGTCGCACCCCTGACGGGTTGCCCGCGACGGTCGGGATCAACTACGTCGGGACGGTCGAACTGGACAGGGCGACCGAGCCGCTTCTTTCCCCCGACGGGCGCGCGGTGTTCGTCACCAGTCTGGTCGACCGGAAGGGACGGGTGAACCTTGATCCGCTCGCCGACGACGAGCCCGACGGGTACAGGGCGTATGCGCGGAGCAAGTTTTTGCTTTCGGGGTACGTCTTCCGAAAGAGCGCCGCGCGTATCCCGGGCGAGCCGCTTTACCTTGCCGCGCACCCCGGGATCACCAAAACCCCCCTCCTGTCAAAGGAGAAGACCGGACCCCGCCCGCTTTGGAGCCGTCTCGGGCACGCCCTGATCTATCCCTTCACCCAGTCGCCAGAGAAGGCGTCGCTCTCCATTCTCGAAGCCGCGGCAGGGAAGGCGGAGAACGGCGATCTCTTCGCTCCCCGCGGACTTTTCCAAATCTGGGGCTACCCCAAAAAAATCTCCTTTTCCCGCCGAGTCCGCGAAGCCGTCAAAACGCATCCGGAACGGTTTGATTTTTGACCGGGGAGAGGGGAGTACGTGCGCTTTCTTGGAAGAAAGCGCCCAAAGAACTTCCATAAGGGATTAGGGGAGAGCAAAACGTCACGCGAACCCCCAACGCTTGCTGCGCGAGCGTCTCTCGTCGTAGGGGACGGCGTCCACGACGTCCCGCGTCGTTTTGCCGACGGTTGCAATTCTCCCGACCGAAGATTGTATTTTCTGCCTGCCGCTACGCAACGTACGCCGTCAAAACGCATCCGGTTTTTCTCGTTTGCGTAGCAAACATATCGAGTCACGCTTGCGCGACAAGACTTATTTGCAACCAATCTGCCGCTTTCTTGCAAAATCGTGTATAATGTGCCCAAACATTCTAATATTTATGCATTTTTTGCAATTTTGAAAATATTTTGCCCAAAAAGAAACAAAATGCACAAAAAGCCTTGCTTTTATCTTTGATTTGCTATATACTATTCTCAACGGCGGGCGTATAGCGCCCGGCGCAAATAAAGGAGGAAAACAGAATGAAGAAACTAACCGCAATCCTCGCGCTTGTCCTCTGCCTGATTCTCGTGGTCTTCGCGTTCGCGTCCTGCGACAAGAAGAACAAGAAGACGGGCACCACCGCGGCGCCTACCACTGTCGCACCTGCTTCCGCCCCCGCCAGTTCCGACGACGCCACGACGGCTCCGGAACCGACGCAAGAACCCCACGTCTGCACCCCCGGCGAACTCGAAGAAGACAAACCGGCGACCTGTATCGCCAAAGGGACGATGGCGCGGTTCTGCACCGAGTGCGGTCAGAGAATCGAAGATTCGGTCGTCGAGACCGACATCGATCCCAACGCGCACCAGATCAACGAGTGGATCACCATTGAGCCTACGCTGCTCAATCCGAACGGCAGCGAGACCGGTACCTGCTTGCTCTGCGATGCGACGATCGTGCACGAACTCGTTTTCAAGCCGTACGTCTTCCTGTCGACTTGGGATGCGACCAACCGCGCCGATTTCAACACCGAAAACAAGGTCGACTGGCTGAACAACAAGGAACTTACCAACGGTATCTACATCAGAAAGCACATCAACAATGTCAAGGACGAAGATACCCACTACTATCCGACCGACGAAGAGCCTCTCGGCAACGATCTGTTGGTTGAGGTCTCCTACCTCTGGAACTCGACCATGACTTCCGGCGGCGGTTACGGAGCCGAGCCGCTGACCTTTGCGAACGGCGACGGATTCGACGTGTTCCACGTCAAGGACAAACTCGACGCGAAGGACAACCGGAAGATCGACAACGTGCTCTGCCAGTACACCTACGTTTATCCGACGCCCGACGCGATCGCAGCGGATGCCACGCTGAAGAACCCGTCCCTCGGAGACTACGGTTGGCACCGTCTCGGGTTCCGCGTCCATCAGGAAGCCGAGATCGTGACCGGCGAAGTCAAGTACACCTACGTTGCGTCCGCGTACGTGGACGGCGTGAAAGTCCTGGCGTTTGAACTGTCCGACTGGGTGGTCAGATACTTCAAGTCGACCGTGACCGGTCTGCTCTTCACCGCGGAGATCAACGCCGAGGACGATACCAAACTGGACTACTACGACATTGGCAAGAACCCGAAGAGCGGCTATAACAACAGTTACGGTTTGTTAATCGTCGAGGATTTCTTCAACAGCACGGCGTCTACCGCCTACGTCGTTCTCGGCGACCTGTCCGTGACCTGCGGTCAGGAATTCGTGCAGAAAGTGGAGCCGAACGCGACGCCCGACGACGCGACCTTTACGCTTGACGATAAGGGGACGGCGGACGATACGACCGACGACGTGACTTGTCCTGCGAAGATCTGGTATAAAGCGGTTATTAACTAATCAAAGGCACGCGATCGACGGCGCAGAACGCCGAACGGTCGAAAGAATTCCTAAAAGCAACGGGAGCCAAACGGCTCCCGTTCGTTTTTCGTTTTTTTCGCGCCAGCGGTAGGGGACGGCGTCCTCGACGTCCCGCATTTGGTTCCCAAATTCGCGCGCCTAAAAGCAGGGGTGGCGCGGGCAGTGTTTGTTTTGTTTCAACCGGTTGCCGTCGGTGCAGGGTTACGACCGCCTATATTGCAATTCTTGCGTGATTGGCAAATCCACGATGTCTTTCGCAAGGCGAGGTGAACGATTATCTGAGGGCTGTTTTGTTGATTGCGCCGATTTTGAAAAACATGGCGCTTTTCGGTTGCTTTTTGCCTGAAATTGCTCTACAATACAGGTAAAGGCGGGCGTTGACGCCCGACCGAAAAAGGAGGAAAAAGCAGCATGAAAAGAATTTCGATCGTACTTTCTCTGATCCTGTGTCTTGTCCTGTGCGTCTTCGCGTTTGCATCTTGCAGCAAGAAAAACAAAGTAGCGAACACCACGGCGGGCGGCACGGACGCACCTGCGTCCTCGACGCCGTCGGGAACCGGCACCCCGAGCGGAGACGAAACAACCGGCTCGCCCTCGGTGACCGTACCGGTGCACGTCCACACTCCCGGCGCGTATGAGGTCGTTAAACCCGCGACCTGTTCCGACGTTGGGGAGGAGGCGCAATTCTGCACCGAGTGCGGCGAAAAGATCTTGGAGTCGGTCCAACTGCTTCCGACCGTCGCCGACGCACACGTCGTGGAAAAATGGGATATCACGCCCGCTTCCATGTTCTCCGACGGTCTGCAAACCGGGCACTGCACGGCTTGCGGGCAGGATCTCGAAAAGGTTCTGACGTGGGAACCCGATATCACGGTCATTGATACCGATAGCGGCGGAACCTTCTACCGCGGCAAAGCGAACGTCGTGTTCGACGTTCTTGACGGCGACCACTTCTATCCGACCGACGTTGATCCCGACGGGAAAGATCTTCTGGTCGAGTACTCGATCCTGATGAACCCGTCCTACGAGAATTTCAAGGCGGGGACCAACGGCAGCGACAGCCCGTTTGCCAATACCCGTATCGCGAACGCAGACGGCGCCGGTTACGCCGACAGCGTCGTCTGGATGTCCATGCGGAGCAATATGCCCGAATCTTTCTGTCAGTACATCGGCGGCTTTGAGTCCATCGCCTACGGTCAGATCAACGCCGGCGATACGGTCACGCCTCCGGGTATGTGCGGCAGCGGTACCTACTCCGATTATCCGAACGTCCTCGGCGCAGATCAGGCTAACCCCGAATGGGGCTGGCACCGCATCGGCGTCCGCATCCACGAGGAAGTGACCAACCTCGACGCGGTCAAGACCGGAGAGGATCCGATCTACAAGATGTCTGCGTCCACCTACGTCGACGGCGTTCTCGTCTCGACACTCTACGAGATCAATCCGGCGAACCCGGAGAAACTCTACACCGTCGGGACCGACGGGGAGGGCAATCTCGTCTACACCGATATTTCCGAGGACAGGTACGTCTACGCGTTCCGTATCCAGGAGACCGCGGCGAACGACACGGTCTATCTCGTTCTCTGCGACTTCTATATGACCTGCGGCACCGATTTCGTGCAGAAGATCACGAAGGTCGCCGCCCCATCTGCCGCGACGCTTGATGTTGCGGAGGGCGTGGAGATCGCCGCACCGGTCTACTATACCATCGTATGCGACGAGCACGTCTGGGACGGTAACTTCGCAGTCAGCGAGGCTGCCACGCTGCTCTCGGACGGGACCAAGGTCGAGCACTGCTCCGTCTGCGGCTGCGAGCACGAGGTCGCGTACGCGTACGTTCCCGAAGTGATGAAGTCGGGTACGGAGATTACCGGAACTTACGACGGTCCCAAGTACAGCGTCGTTGAGGAAGTACTGAACGGCGATCACTTCTATCCGACCGCAGAGGAACCCGACGGCAAAGACCTGCTGATCGAGTTCTCGATCCTCTGGAACGGCTCGGTTCTGAACTTCAAGAAGGGCACCAACGGAACGGACAGTCCGTATGCGAACGTCCGTATCGGCAACGCCGGCGGCAGCGACTACAACAACCTGACCTGGCAGGCGCTGACTGGTGAAATGCCGGAAGCGTACTGTCAGTATTCCGGAGGGTATGAGTCGGGCGACCTCGGCACCATTCCCGCGGGCGATACCGTCACCCCTGCCGGTATG
>JAEEGL012818637.1_pt1 | contig 33323 bp, 31 predicted proteins | sample 9134231 | NCBI WGS metagenome assembly JAEEGL01 (sample SAMN16246548, study PRJNA631951) | gut metagenome | biome: gut microbiome; feature: rumen; material: fiber-attached | host: Bos | place: Iran: Karaj | collected 2018-10 | reverse complement strand
GGACAGAGGAGCCAGCTATGGCGCTTACTCGCACATGCAGTCCTTGCTCAGGCAGATTTATGAAGAGGTCCGGGACGAGAAAGCGCACGAAGTCTATGGAAAAAGCCTGCATGAATTAACTACGGACGAACAGTCTCAGATAAATCGGATGGTTCCGATGGGCATTTTTGAAGTGAGTCCGGAAGGTTGAAGCTGCTTAAACGATGCGGCGGTTTTTTCGTTTTGCTGAAGCCTTACAGCATCGCTTCGCAGGCGGACAGAACGTCCTGGAAGGTCTCTTCGAAATCGCCGGTGTACCAGGGGTCGGCGACATCGCGGCCGATGCCGGTGTATGACATCATGAGGTGGATCTTTCCGGCGGGATCGGCAGGAATGATTCTCTTGATCAGCCTCAGATTGGAAGCATCCATGCAGATGATGCGGTCGAAGCGGTCATAATCGGCCCGGGTTATCTGGCGGGCGCGCTTGGAGGGGTCGAACCAGACACCGTGCTGGCTCAGGCAGCGCTTTGCAGGCGGATAGATGGGGTTGCCAATCTCTTCGGCAGAAACGGCGGCCGATTCTATATAGTACTGATCCTCAAGACCTTTCGACTTGACAAGCGCCTTGAAGATAAACTCAGCCATGGGACTGCGGCAGATATTGCCGTGGCAAATGAATAAAACCCTTGTCATAGTCCAGCTACAAGTTGTGCACAGATTCCCGCATAGCGCAAAAATACAACATTTTTTTCAAAATACAGCCCTGTAACCAATTGAAGTGCCGTGCAGGTAAAGTGAGGAGATAGCGCTACCGTTTCCACCACACAGGGAACACCTGTCCATCGGCACACCCGGGGTGTGCCCCACCGGTCCATCGGACTGGACCTGTGGGCTCGAAAAGGCCCGTTTTTGAGCCCACCCTGCTACTTGAATGGACCGGTGTGCCCGCTCAACAGGCCAAGCGAGGCCCGACGGGCAGAAGAGACAAAGCCAGGGGTGGCGGGGCAAGGGACGATCAGGGAGCCGGACGGGAGGGCCGGAATTTCCAAATGTTTGATTATCTTTGCACTGCCATGAAAAGGAAAAAGCATTCGATAAAGGTGCGCTGGAGGGCGTTTGCCATCTGGCAGAAACTGGGTTTCTATCCCTGGAGGAAAAAGGACACGGAAACCGGCAAGAAAAACAATGACTTTTACAGGGGGGCCTTCGACAACATCCCCTTCCTGAACAAGGACGCCAAGCGGACGTTCCAGCATCTGCTGCTCCGGCCGGGCTATATGATCCGGGACTATATCCGCGGGGACCACGAGAATTACCTGGCCCCTTTCACGGCGCTCATCGTCTTCTATGCCTTCTTTGCCCTGCTGTCTTCCGTGCTGCAGCCCGTCCAGGAAAAGATGGACCATCACCTGCCCATCAACTTCACCGAAGAAATGGCGGAGGCCACCGCAGACCACAATGGGCATGCCGTCAAAGAGTTCCTGGATATCCTGAATACCGGCTATGTCTACCTCCACCTGGACCAGTTTCCGGAGTATGTGGACACCCAGCACGAATCTTCCCTGGCCGCCCTGGAGAACACGCTGCGGAACCAGGGCATCCCGCTGTTCCTGGGCAAGTTCTTCCTCCTGTGGCTGGCCATGTATCTGTCACTCAGGCGCTTCAAACTAAAGTTGTCTGCCTGCGCAGCCGCATCGGCCTACATCCTCTGTCAGTTCAGTTTCTTCATGATGTTCGCCGTGCTGCTCTCTTGGGGCAAGAGCACCACCGTCAGCATCGCCCTCATCTTCCTGCTGCTGGTGTGGGACTATCGGCAATGGCTGGCGATTTCCTGGCGAAAGAGCTTCCGGCGGGCCCTCGTCACCGGCATCTGGTACGGGCTCATCCTTGTAACCGTCATCCTGATGGTCAGCGGCCTGGTTTTCCTGTTCGCCTATTCTACTCCCACGCTTTGACGGTTCCGTCAAGGACCGTGAAATGGATGTCCCGGCCGGCGTAGGAGAGGCCGTACACGCGCCCCGGCCCGGACGCGCCGGCATGATAGGCCGGGCGGGGATCCTGCGCCAGAATCTCCTTGAGCGCCGCCAGCTGAGGCTCTGACAGGGAAGAAGCCAGCGCGGGGTCTATTTCCACCTCCAGCAGAACCTGCGGATGCGCCCCGACAAAACCGTCGGCGGCTTCCGGATGGGCATCGACACCCGGCAAATAGGGCTTGATGTCGTAGATGGGCGTACCGTCCATGAGGTCCGCGCCGGTGACCACAAGGACGAGACCGTTTTCTCCCTCTGCCTCAACGCTTTCCAGGCGTACGCACGACAGGCCCAGCGGATTGGGCCGGAACGGCGAGCGCGTAGCGAAAACGCCCATCCGTACGTTGCCGCCCAGCCGGGGAGGGCGTACCGTGGGCGACCACTGCCTTCCTTCCTGCTCCACCGCCGAAACCTCGGAGAAGCCCCAGATGAGCCAGATGTGCGAGAATCCTTCGAGGCCGCGGAGCGCCTCCGGAACACGATAGGCCGGCTCGAAGACAATTTTCGAGCGCAGCGACGGGGCAAGACCGCTCTGGCGCGGCAGGCCGAACTTTGTCGGAAAATCGTTATGGATCCTGGCTATGATTTCCATTCTTCGGATGAATTGACAAGGTTTTTACGCTTCCGTCCCTTGGGGACCGTCTTTCCGCCCGCCGCTGCCGGCCCAGATAACGCCTCCCAGAATAGCCGCGCAGCCGATGGCCGCCAGCGGCGTCATCCTCTCGCCCAGAAGAATCATGGCCGATATAAGGGTAAATACCGGATTCAGGTACACGTAGTTGGTGGCGGTGACGTTGCCCAGCTTTTCCATGGAGAGGTTCCAGGCGATAAAACAGATGAGCGACGCCACCAGGCCCAGGAACAGGAGGTTACCCCATACGGCTCCCTGGCACAAGATGTCCGGCGAGAAGGAGGAGCGGTATCCCCCGAGGAAAGGCAGGATGGTGAGGATGCCGTAGAAGAAGACCTTCCGGGTGGCCGTCACCGTGCCATAGTCCCGGGTCATCTGCCCCATGAAAAGGCTGTACACCGCCCAGCAGAGCGCCGCCCCGATGGCCAGCAGGTCTCCGAGGGCCGATAATTGCAGCCGGGCGCCGTCAAACACCACCAGCGCCATGCCGGTGAGCGCCAGCACCGTACCGCCTGCAAGCGGCCAGCCCAGACGAACGTTTTCCAGGCCTTTGGCAAAGCGGCTCTTTCCGAAACGCTTGTATATCAGCGTAAAAATGGCGGTTAAGAGCGGTGCCGAACTCACCAGGAACGCCACGTTGCTGGCCTGCGTGTGCGCCAGCGCCGTGTTCTCCGTAAGGAAGTAAAACGAACCGCCGGAAATGCCCAGCACCAGGAACACCAGTTCCTCTTTCCAGCCATACCACAGCCGGGCCTTCTGGCCGGTGAGGCCGATATAGGCCCAGATGCCGGCGTAGGCCAGCATGAAGCGGACGAAAAAAATGGCCACAGGATGCATTCCTGCGCCAATCAGCACCTTGGTAGAGACAAAAGTGACGCCCCACACGGCCACCACCGCCAGGGTAAGAAGATGATACTTGAAATTCTTTCCGGCCATTCCGGCCCCAAAGGTACGAAAAAAGACGAATCTTTCAACGCTTCTGCCGGCCGTTGGCTTCGTCGAGGAAGGCGGCCAGTTCGGCATTCTGCCGGATCTGTTCCCGGAAGCGTTCGCTGAAACGCGCCGCAAAGGTCTCCGGCGTCTGGCCCCTGTAGAACCCTTTGGGGAGGTCTGTACGGACGGTCCCTCCGCCGTAGTTGCTGGCGGCCCATCCTGGAGTAAAGACGTCCTCCAGCAGGTAGGGACCCTCGTCCGAGAAGCACAGGGTTAATCTGGCATACTCGAGGTGCTCCTCGTTCCTATGATCCGCCAGGAAGATGGCGGAATGGGAAGAAAACGGGTACCGATCCTTGCGCTTCACAGTGTAATCACCAGATCTTCAAGGGGTTTACGGACCGAGTGGAGCTCTGTGGGATTGCCTTCCCCTTCGGCCGGATGGCCGATGGCCAGGAGGGCATAGACTCCGTGTTTCTGCGTTTCCGGGAGGGCTTCCCGGATTTTGCCGGGATCGAAGTCCCAGATCCACATGTTGGCCAGGCCGGCATCCGTAGCCGTGAGCATGAGGTGGGTAAGGACGATGGCGGCGTCTGTCTTGGCGGCATTGACCCCGTCGCTTTCCCGCACCCAGGCTTCTTCGTTCCGGCAGCCGACGATGAGGACCACCGGTGCGCCGTAGCAGGGATGCACGGTCCTCAGGCGCGCGAGCGCCTCTTCGCTCTTGACCACCCAGATGCGGGTGGGCTGCAGGTTCTTGGCGGAAGGAGCCATGCGGCCCGCTTCCAGAATCATGTTCAGCTTGGCGTCTGAAACGGGATAACTGCTGAAGGCATGGCAGGAATAACGGCTTTCCAGGATACGCATGAACGCATCTGAGCCATAATGGAACTTGGTGATCTTCTGCTCCACATCTGAGAAGGCGGCGCGATCCGTGACTTTTTTGACGTCGAAAATGCGACTCAGGAAACTCTTTTTCATCTTCTGTTTCGTTTTTTCTGTTTAAAAACCCATGGTGGCCAAAGCCGGAAATGAGTCTGGCGGCAACTGGACGGCTGACACCGTAGGCTCAAAGATAACGATATTGCGCCAAGTCACCAAATTTTTGGCGAAAAAAAGATGGCCGGCCACCCGGAGGTGACGGTCACCGAATAAAGGGGAACGACAGAAGGCGCCCGCAGGGACGCCTTCCGCTATGTATACCGGGAATTATTCGCCGAGACCTTTCTTGACAGCGGCGCTGAGTTCGTCGTACAGGCCGTCGGTCTTTTCCAGCAAGTCTTTGCGGATGCCCTGGAAATGGGCTTTCACGCCTTCCTTGGGGGCATTGACCACCTTGTCCCTCAGTTCGTTATAGAGGTCTACGGCTTTGTCGATGAGGTTAGCCACCTCGTCTGCATTCCGGCCGGGATTCATGTTCAGGAAAAGGGTGCAGTCGTCTATAAACGCACCGATCACATACTCGATGTCTTTCTTGATGTCTCTAAGATTCATATCTTTATGAATTAATACGGTGCAAAGATACGAATTTAATTTGAATTCGCATCAAATCCGGGGCTTTTGGGACCAGACTCTTTCATTTGAACAGCGCCCGCACCAGGGCGGGGATGTCGGCCACTTTTACCACCTCGATGCCCTCCGGCTTGCGGTCCAGGCGGGAATAGGACGAGAGGAAAATGCGGCGGAAACCCAGCCGGGCGGCCTCCACGGCCCTCCGTTCCGCCTGGGAGACGGGACGGATTTCCCCGCTGAGGCCCACCTCGCCGGCAAAGCAGACGTCGCCGGGAATGGGAAGGTCGAAGTTGGACGAGAGCACGGCGCCGATGACGGCAAGGTCGCAGGCCGGGTCTGTGATGCGCAGACCGCCGGCCATGTTGAGGAAGACGTCTTTCTGCCCCAGCTTGAAGCCGGCGCGCCGCTCCAGCACCGCCAGAAGCATGTTCAGACGCCTGACATCGAAGCCGGTGGCGCTTCGCTGCGCCGTTCCATAGACCGCCGACGAAACCAGCGCCTGCACCTCGAACAGGAAAGGCCGGTTGCCGTCCAGCATGGCGCTGATGGCCGTGCCGCTCAGGCCTTCCTCATGCATGGGAATGAGCATTTCCGAAGGATTGGCCACCTCCCGGAGCCCCGTTCCCGTCATTTCGAACACCGCCAGCTCCGCCGTGGAGCCAAAGCGGTTCTTGATGCTGCGGAGCACCCGGTACGCGCCCCGGTTCTCCCCTTCGAACTGCAAGACCACGTCCACAATATGCTCCAGCAGCTTGGGGCCCGCAATGGTTCCTTCCTTGGTGATATGGCCTATGAGGATGACCGGGATGCCGCTTTCCTTGGCAAAACGCAGCAGCCGGGCCGCCACCTCCTTGATCTGGCTCACGCTGCCCGCCGTAGATTCCACCTGCGGGCAGTACATGGTCTGCACCGAGTCTACGATGACAAGGTCCGGCGCCGTTTCCTGCGCCTCCGAAAGGATGGCGTCCATGTCCGTCTGGGAATAGATAAGGCAGTTGGAGGCATCCCCGCCCAGGCGGTCGGCCCGCATCTTCACCTGCCGGACGCTTTCCTCGCCCGTCACATACAAAGTCCGGAGCGCCGGGCACCGCAGCGGAATCTGCAGCGAAAGGGTGCTCTTGCCGATACCCGGCTCACCGCCCATGAGCACCAGCGACCCCTTGACGATTCCCCCGCCCAGCAGGCGGTCCACCTCTGCGCTTCCCAGCGACACGCGGTCTTCTTCCGTGATGTCCACCGTTCCCAGCGGCTGCGGCTTGGAGCCGCCTCCGGGAATGCCCGCCTTTCCGGGGCGCGCGGCAGGCGCCACCTCCTTCTCCACCAGGGTATTCCACTCCCCGCAGGCGGGGCAGCGGCCCATCCATTTGGCGTATTCGTTGCCGCAGTGGGAGCAGAACCACACGGTCTTGGTCTTTACAGTCTTTCCGGCCATAACAGCAGGTGTTTTAGTTCGTTCAAAGATACAAAAAATCCCGGGGATTGCTCCCCGGGACTGCATTTTCCTGCAAGGCAGTTACTACTTGAGGGCATCCTTGGCAGCGTCCGCAGCGTCGTTGATGGCGTCCACAGTGGCGTCAACGGCGGCGTCCTTCACTTCCGTGGCGGCGTCCTTGAGGGCGTCCTTCACTTTGTCGGCGTCCTTCTGCTCGGTGGCAGCGGGCTTCTGCTCTTCCTTGTTCTCATTGCTGCATTTGCAAGAGACAGCGGCGGTCATCATAACCGCGACTGCGATGAACATAAATACTTTCTTCATGATACCAAACTATTTAAGTTAAAAATGCACTCTTTTTCGGGGCGCAAAATTAGCCGTTTTTTCACAAATTGCCAAGGTTTTTGTCGTATATTTGCAAATTGAACCTTCAGGACTATGACAGATATCAGAATCGGCAGCGGATACGACGTCCATGCGCTCGCCCCCGGACTTCCCATGTGGCTGGGCGGCATCCCCATCCCTTCGGAAACGGGTTTTGTGGCCCATTCAGACGGCGACGTGGCCATCCACGCCCTGTGCGACGCCCTGCTGGGCTGCCTGGCGCTCGGAGACATCGGCCACCTGTTCCCGGACACTTCCGACGAGTGGAAAGGGGTGGACAGCAAGCTGCTGCTGCAAAAAGTGGTGGCGCTGGTGCACGAAAAGGGCTACCGGGTAGGGAACGCAGACATTACCATCGCCCTGCAGCGCCCCAAACTGGCGCCCCACATCGGGGCCATGCGGGAATGCCTGGCCTCCATCCTCGGAGTGGCGCCGGACCGCGTGAGCGTCAAGGCCACCACCACCGAGCACCTAGGTTTCGTGGGCCGCGGGGAAGGCTGCGAAGTATGGGCCACCGCCCTCATCGTTGCATAAACGCGGTTTTTTTGGTATTTTTGCCGTTTAAAGAATAGAGTATTATGGCCAGTCTTTTCAACTTTGGATTTTTCGGGAGACAGGAGCATCGCGTTTTCAACTACAGACCCCGGTACTATGACCCCGAGGAAGAAAAGCGCCGCCAGATGTTTGGGGAGGTGGACGGCACCAACGAAGCCGCCCGCAAGGAAGGGAAATATGTGCCCGGGAGCAGCCTCCGGGGCGCATTCCGCAACGGGAACTACCAGAAGACCCGCTCCTCGATGGGAACGGCCCACACCATCATCACCCTCGTCACGCTGGCGCTGGTGGTGATTGTCCTCGTGTACATGGCCAAATTCTTTGAACTGCTGTAATGGAACTGCGCATCCTTCCGAAGAATATCGCCGACATGATTGCCGCCGGGGAGGTGGTGCAGCGGCCCGCATCCGTGGTGAAGGAACTCATGGAAAATGCCGTGGATGCAGGCGCCGGCCAGGTGGACGTGGTGGTCACGGATGCCGGCCGCACCCTGGTGCAGGTGATTGACGACGGCTCCGGCATGACCCCGGACGACGCCGTCCTGTGCTTCGAGCGGCACGCCACCTCCAAGCTGGCCACCGCCGAAGACCTCCACCATATCCTCAGTTTCGGCTTCCGCGGAGAAGCGCTGGCTTCTATTGCCGCCGTGGCGGAAGTCACGCTCCGCACCCGCACCCGAGACGCCCAGGTGGGAACGGAAGTGCGCATGGCCGGCTCGGAGAACACCCTCACGCGGGAAGTCTCCTGCCCGGTAGGCACCAACGTGGCCGTGCGGAACCTTTTCTACAACATCCCCGCCCGGCGGAAGTTCCTCAAGAGCGACAACGTGGAGCTCCGGCACATTGTGGAGGAGTTCCAGCGGGTGGCGCTCACCCGGCCGGAAGTGGGCTTCAGCCTCACGCACAACGGCCGCAGCATTCACGTGGCCAAACCGGCCAAGAGCGTCAAATTCCGCATCCAGGACCTGCTGGGGCCGGCGCTCACCGGAGACCTCATGGACATTTCGGCCGACACCACCATCGCCTCGCTCCGGGGCTACGTGGGCCGTCCGGAGAGTGCCCGCAAGGCGCTCGGCAACCAGTTTTTCTTCGTGAACGGGCGCTATTTCCGGAGCCCCTACCTGCACAAGGCCGTCATGAAGGCCTATGAGAACCTGGTTCCGGAAGGCAGTACGCCCTCCTACTTCATCTATCTGGATGTGGACCCGTCCACGGTGGACGTGAACATCCATCCCACCAAGGCGGAAATCAAATTCGAAGAGGAGAGCCTGCTTTTCCAGACGGTGCTCGCCGCCGTCAAGGAGGCCATGGGCCGCGCCAGCGTGGCCGGTTCCATCGAATTCGACAACCCCGAGGCCCGGGAGATTCCGGTGGTGGGCCCGCATTTTGACGAATACCGGCCTTCCGGCATCCCCACCGCGGGGGTGGACTGGAACTTCAATCCTTTCGAAACCGAGGAGACAGCCGGACGGGAAGGAGGAGACTCCTTCGCCCCGGAAAGCGCCCGCTCCGGCGGCAAGGAAGAGACGGTGGGCAGTTACGACTACTCCCGCCATATAGACAAGAGCCAGAACTACGGTGCGCTCTTTGAAGACCGCACCCTCCCCACTTCACAAATCCTTGTGGTCCAAGGGAAATACATCCTCACCCAGAGCGCTTCCGGGCTCATGGTCATCCATGTCCGCCGGGCGCAGGAGCGCCTCTTTTACGACCGTTTCCTCAAAGCCCTCACCGCCGGCGGGCACGTGAGCCAGACCGCCCTGTTCCCCGTAACGGTTAATGTGGGCATGGAGGGCCTCCTGGTGCTGCAAAACCATACGGAGGTGCTTTCCAGGCTGGGCTTCGACATCAGCCCCTTCGGCGCGGACTGCGTGGTGGTGAACGGCGTCCCGGAAGGGTACAGCGCCCAGGCCGGCACCGTGGAAAGGCTGGTGGGAGACCTCCTGCTGGCCCTGGAGGACGAGTCTTCCGCCCCCGGGCTCCCCGGCGTGATGGAGCAGGCGCTGGCCCGCAAATTCGCCCTCCTCGGAGCCACCAGCGGAGAAAAACTGCGCTCGCCCCTGGAAGCCCAGCGGCTGGTGGACGCCCTCCTCCAGAGCGAAAACCCCGAATTTACCGCCGCCGGAAAACGCATCCTCGCCATCGTCCCGGCGGAAGATTTGGAAAAAAGATTTTAAACCATGGAACCAGCCCGTAACTCCTTCCTGCAGAATATTCCCGTGGTCACACGGAACCTCCTCTATGTGAACGTCATCATGTTCGTGGCAACGCTCATCAACCGCGAATTCATGATAGAGACCTTCTCCATGGCCTTCCCGCTGTCAACGGAATTCCGCTGGTGGCAGCCGGTCACCCACATGTTCATGCACGCCAATTTCGCGCACATCTTCTTCAACATGTACTCGCTGGTCATCTTCGGCATGGTGGTGGAAAGGGCGCTGGGCACCAAGAAGTTCATCATCTTCTACCTCATTACGGGATTCGGCGCGGTGCTGCTGCATACGGGCGTGGAGTTCCTTCAGGTGAAGGCCCTCATCAAGGAGTATCCCGGCGTAGACCTGCAGACCATTTACAACAGCATACCGGGCGTCCTGGGAGCCTCCGGGGCCGTCTACGGCGTCCTGGTGGGCTTTGCCATGCTCTATCCCCAGGCCCGGCTCACCCTCATCTTCCCGCCCATCACGCTGGACGCCAAATGGTGGGTCCTCATCTTTATCGGCATTGAACTCATTACCGGCATCACCGGAACGGAGATGGGCGTGGCGCACTTCGCCCATCTGGGCGGCGCCCTGTTCGGTTTCCTGCTCATCCGCTGGTGGCGGCACAAGGGGCTCGTCCGGCGTTATTAGCCTATGGCAGAGAAAAAGAAGCGTCACTGGCTTTCCCGCCTGTCCTTCGGCAGCGTCTCCCTGGTGCTGGCCGGGCTCTTGATGCTCAGCTACTTATCCATGGTCATCGACCCTGCAAAGGCCTGGATCTTCACCCTTTTCGGGCTGCCCTATCCGGTGCTGGCGCCGCTCTGCTTCATCCTTTTCATCTGGGCGCTGCTGCGCCGCTCCCGCATGCGGGGGGTGCTCCTGGTGGCCCTCCTGCCGTCGCTCATCATCGCCGGACGGTACTACCAGCTGCGCGGTCCCAAGCCCGGGAAGGAAGCCAGCCTGAAAGTCATCTCCTACAACGTAGGGCTCTTTGTCCATGCCTCCGGAGAGCGGCAGGACCGCCTGGAGCTGGCCGATTCGGTCTGCGCCTATCTTCGCAGGGCGGACGCCGACATCATCTGCCTGCAGGAGTTCTACCTGCCCTCATCGGTCCCCCTGGAGGAGTACCTGCATCGGCAATTCCCCGGATATCAGCTTGAGTACTATGTATTTACCGGCAAGAGCGGGCATGCCGGCAACGTCACCCTGAGCCGCTTTCCCGTGAGCGCGCGGGGAAAGGACGTCTTTGAAAAATCCGCCAACCTGGCCCTCTGGACCGACATCCGGCTCCCGGGAGGCACGCTCCGCTTCTACAACTGCCATTTCGAAAGCTACAACATCTCGCTGCCGGCGCTGGTGAAGGGCATCGGGGACGATGCGCTCATGGAAGAGACCGGCATCAAGATGCGGCGCTCCATCAAGGAAAGGCCCGGGCAGGTGGCGGAAGTGCTGCGGGAGATGGACGCCGCCCCGGTCCGTTCGGTGGCGCTGGGCGATTTTAACGACAACCCGCTGTCGTACACCTATTTCCGGCTCGTCCGGGGGCGGAAAGACAGCTTTGTGCAGGCCGGAAAGGGCTTCGGCGCCTCCTACAGCAGCCTGTGGCCGCTCCTCCGGATAGACTATATCCTGTATCCACCGGAACTGGAGGCGGTTTCGTATAAGGTGGACAAGGTGCATTATTCAGACCATTATCCCATTGTAGCCACGTATCATGAAAGCGGAAGAAATCTTTGACCAGGCCCTCCGGACCCTCCGGGCGGGCGGTACCCTCCTCTATCCCACGGACACGGTGTGGGGCATCGGCTGCGACGCCACCTCGCCGGAAGCGGTGGCCCGCATTTACGAAATCAAACAGCGTTCAGACTCCAAATCGCTGGTGCTCCTGGCCTCCGACCTGGACATGGTGGCCCGCTACGTGAAGCAGATTCCCTCCATCGCCATCGACCTGGTGGAAGTGAACGATGCGCCCATGACCCTCATCTATCCGGGGGCCGTCGCCGGGGAGCATGGAGCGGCCGGGGACCGCTGGCACCTGGCCTGGAACTGTGTGGCGGAAGACGGTTCCGTGGGCATCCGCATCCCGCTCATGGATTGGTGCAAACAGCTGGTATTCAAGCTGGGAAGGCCCATCGTGAGCACTTCGGCCAATATCTCCGGCGAACCCACGCCCCTGCGTTTTTCAGAGATAGACCCGGCCATCAAGGAAGCGGTGGACTTTGTGGTTCCGCCGTCCGTGGACACCCAGTCCACCGGCAAGGCCTCCCAGATCCTGAAGGTAGGACTCAACGGAGAGATAGAGATTATCCGGAAATAGGGCGATGGAACTGTTTTACGCATACGAAACGGGCGCCCGGTACTGCCGCCTGGATGCAGAGGAAAGCGGGCACTGCGTCCGGGTGCTCCGCCACCGGGCCGGGGACGAGATAGATGTGATTGACGGACGGGGTACACTCTGCCACTGCCGCATTACAGATGAAAACCCCAAAGGCGTAGAGGCGGAAATCCTTGATTCCCAGGCAGATTGGAACGCCCTGCCATACTGTCTCACCGTTGGCTGCTGCCCCACCAAGAACAACGACCGCTTTGAATGGTTCGTGGAAAAGGCCACGGAGTTGGGGGTAAATGCTATCGTCCCGCTCATCGGGGAGCGCTCAGAACGGAAGGTTTACAAGACGGAACGGGCGGCACGCATTGCCCTCTCCGCCACCAAACAGTCTTTGAAAGCCCGCATCCCGGAAATCCGGGAACCCCTGTCCGTCAAGGACTTCCTGCTGGAGCCCCGGAACGGACTCAAGCTCATCGCCTATTGTTTTGAAATGGACGATACCCCCCGCCGCAGCATCTGCGAAGCGCTGGCGGCCATCGGCCCGGCCATCCCCCCCGAAATCACTGTCCTGATAGGCCCGGAAGGGGATTTCTCTCCGGAAGAGGCGGCACTGGCCCTCCGGCAGGGCTGGCAGCCCATCCACCTGGGCCCCTCCCGCCTCCGTACGGAAACGGCCGCCGTCACTGCCGTGGAAGCCGTTTACCTGGCTTCCCTGACGTGGAAGTAAGCGCCTGATTTTCAGATTATTCCGGCAAATCCGCCGGTTTGAGGAAGGCGGCGCGAAGGGTGCGGACGGCGCCGCTGTCGAAACGGATTTCGAAGCTGGTTCCGTCCTTGTTGCCGGAGAGCACCACGCCTTCTCCAAAAATGGGATGCCGCACGGGGTCGCCCACTTGGAAGGGGCTCTGGTAATCCGCCCTTTCCGCCCCGAAATCATCGTCCAGGGAAACGGGCCTATGCGGCTCGTACACCTCCTGGTCCAGCACATGGCTCAGGTTCCGGGTGCCCTTCCAGAGTTCGGGAGAGATAACCCCCTCTGTAACAAGGAGGTCCGGTTTAATTTCCGCCAGGAAGCGGGAAGGGTACTTGTTGGTTTTGGTGGAAACATTGAAGCCTTCGGACTCGGTAAGGAACAGCGCCTTTTCCGCCCGTGTAATAGCCACGTACATGAGCCGCCGCTCCTCCTCCTCGCCGTTTTTCTTCCATTCCCGGATGGTGCGCATGTTGGGGAAGACTCCTTCCGACAGGCCGATGACAAACACATAGGGGAACTCCAGGCCCTTTGCCTGATGGATGGTCATGAGTTTGAGGGTGGGCGTATCCCGCCGGTGGTCGTCATTGGTATAGAGGGTGACATCCTGCAGATAGTCCGACAGGGTGCTCTCCTCCGGCGTACGGATGCTCTCGTAGAAACGGATGGAGCCGAGCAGTTCATCCAGGTTCTCCAGCCGGTCTTCGTCCTGGTCTTCCCGGACCATCCTTTTGTAGCCCGAGGCGTCCAGGATGCGGTTCAGAAGGTCGCTCACCCGGTTCTCTTTGGCAAACAACCGGGCGTCTTCCATGAGGTTCAGGAAGCCGGCCGCCTTGTCGGGAAAATACAGCTGCAGCGCACTGAACAGCGAAATATGGTTCCCGGCGGCGGTGGCGCGCACCGTATCCAGGAACCGGCGGCCGAGCTTTCGGGACGGCACGTTGATGATGCGTTCGAACGAGAGGTCGTCGTCCTGGTTGTTGACCAGGCGCAGGTAACTCAGCGCGTCCTTGATTTCCTTGCGCTCGAAAAAGCGCGTCCCGCCCCAGATAGTATATTCCAGGCGCGCGTTCAGCAGTTCCTGCTCCAGCGCCCGCGACTGGTAGGTGCTGCGGTAGAGGATGGCGATGTCACTCATGCCGGCGCCGCCGTCCAAGAGCATCCGCACCTGCGAGACAATCCATTCCATCTCCTCCTTTTCGCTCCGGCCATGGTAATGGATGACGGCCCGCCCTTCCGCTTTCCGCGTGAAGAGGTCCTTGGAAACGCGGTTCCGGTTATGGGAAATGACGCTGTTGGCTACGTCCAGGATGCGCGGGGTGGAACGATAATTCTCGTCCAGGATGATGGTGCGGTCTGCGGCGAACTGCACAAAAAGGTCTGGCCGGGAGCCGCGCCACTCGTAGATGCACTGGTCCGGGTCCCCCACCACAAAGAGGTTCCGGTGCCTCCCGGCCAGGCGTTCCACCAGGTCCCAGTCGTCCAGGTTGCAGTCCTGGGCCTCGTCCACCATAATATAGTTGAGCTGCTGCTGCCAGTGGTCGCAGGCGTCCGGGAAGTGGTCCAGGATGTACTTGGTGACATTCATGAGGTCGTCAAAGTCCAGGGCGTAATGCTTCATCTGGCGGCTCACGTAGCCCGCCAGGCGCGAGCTCCGGCGCATCTGATCCGTAATGACGCTGCCGGGCAGCATATAGGTGCCGATGTATCCGTTCAGCGCCTTGTCCGCCCCGATGGCCTCCAGGAACTGCTTCACGGTCTTTTCCGTGCGCTTGATGCCCATTTCGTCCATGGTCTGCTTGGCGATGGCCTTGCTGTCTTCCTCGTCCAGCACCGAGAAGCTCTTGGGAAAGCCGATCCGGTAGATTTCCTGCCGGAGAAACTTGACGCAGAAGCCGTGGAGGGTGCACACAAAGTCGTTGTAGTCACCGCTTTGCACCATCTCCGCAATCCGGTTCCGCATCTGGGCGGCGGCCTTGTTGGTAAAGGTGAGGCAGAGGATATGGGCCGGGTCGATACCCAGGACATTGACGATGTACGAATAGCGGTGCGTAAGGGTCTTGGTTTTTCCCGTGCCGGCGCCCGCCACCACGCGGATGCGGCCCTCGGTGGCCTCCACGGCCTCCCGCTGCCTCGAATTCAGTCCCTGGAAAATGTCTTTCATGTACAAAAATACACTTTTCCCGCCAAAAAACCTATCGCCGGGCGCCGCGATTCATTTTGCAACCCGGTTGCATCGGAGAGGCCGTACCTTTGTGCCATCAAAATCATCGGACTATGGCACATCATCATAACGAAGAAGCCTGTGAGCACTGCCATCACGAGGCACACGGGCACCATCATGAGCACGAACATCATCATGAGCACGAACACGGGGAGCACCATCACCACCATCACGAAGAGGAGGGACACGGACGCCTCACCAAGATTCTGGCGGGGGCCGGCCTCCTGGCGGTGGCTTTCGCCATTGAAAAAATCACCGACTGGGCTCCCTGGCAGTATCTGCTGCTCTACCTGGTCCCTTATCTGGTGGTGGGCTGGGATACGCTCAAGGAGGCGGCCGAGGGCCTGGCGCACGGCGAGGCGCTGGGCGAAGACTTCCTCATGAGCGTGGCTACCCTGGGCGCGCTGGCCATCGGCTTTTTGCCCGGAGCAGAGACGCAATTCCCTGAGGCCGTGTTCGTTATGCTCTTCTTCCAGGTGGGGGAACTCTTTGAGGAAAAGGCCGAAGGGAAGAGCCGCCAGAGCATCGCCCACCTCATGGATATCCGGCCCGATACGGCCCGCGTGGAACGCGGCGGCCAGCTGGAAACCGTGAAGCCGGAGGAAGTGCAGCCCGGCGAAACCATCCTCGTCCAGCCCGGCGAACGGGTGCCGCTGGACGGCGTGGTGCTGGAGGGCAGCTCCAGCCTGGACACGGTGGCCCTCACCGGCGAAAGCGTGCCCCGGAGCATCCGGGAAGGCGATGAAATCCTTTCCGGCTGCGTGAACCTCAGCGGCGTGGTGCGCGTGAAGACCACCCGGACGGCCGGCGAATCCACCGCCGCCAGAATCCTGGAGCTGGTGGAGCATGCCGCCGGAAACAAGTCAAAGAGCGAGCGTTTCATCACCCGCTTCGCCCGCATCTATACGCCTATCGTCGTGGGACTTGCCCTGTTGGTGGCCATCGTCCCGAGCCTCATTACCGGCCAGTGGGCCACCTGGATTTACCGGGGACTGCTGTTCCTGGTGGTCTCCTGCCCCTGCGCCCTGGTGCTGTCCGTTCCGCTCACTTTCTTCGGCGGCCTGGGCGGCGCATCGCGGAAAGGCATCCTGGTAAAAGGCGCCAACCGGCTGGACCAGCTGGCGGCGCTCCGGACCGTTGTCTTCGACAAGACCGGCACCCTCACGGAAGGGGTGTTCGAAGTAACGGCGGTGCATCCGGAAGTGATTGACCAGAAGGAGCTTCTGCATCTGGCGGCGCATGTTGAGCGGCATTCCTCGCATCCCATTGCCATGGCACTCCGCAACGCCTATCCCGACGAGCAGGACGACTGCCGCGTGGAGGGCGTGGAAGAAACGGCCGGGCACGGAGTCATCGCGCAGGTGAACGGCCGCCGCGTGGCGGTGGGCAATGCCAGACTGATGGAGCGGGAAGGCGCCGCCTGGCACCCCTGCCACCATACCGGCACCATCGTCCATGTGGCCATCGACGGGGAGTACGCGGGGCATGTGGTCATCAGCGACCGCGTGAAGGCCGATGCCGCCGAAGCGGTTGAGGCGCTCAAGGAAGCGGGTGTAACCCAGACGGTTATGCTCACCGGAGACCATGAGAAGGTGGCGGCCGCCGTGGCTTCCCAGGTGCGGGTCGATTCCTTCTTCGCGGGCCTCCTCCCGGCCGACAAAGTGGCGCGGGTGGAAAGCCTCCTCCCCGCCGGTACGCTGGCCTTCGTGGGCGACGGCATCAACGATGCACCGGTGCTCACCCGGGCCGATGTGGGCGTGGCCATGGGCGCCCTGGGCTCCGACGCCGCCATCGAAGCGGCCGACGTGGTCATCATGGACGACAAGCCCTCCAAACTGGCCGAGGCCGTACGGATAGCCCGCCGCACGCTCCGGATTGCCCGGGAAAACATCTGGCTGGCCCTGGGAATCAAGCTGCTGGTGCTGCTGCTGGCCGTTTTAGGCATTGCCACCATGTGGATGGCCGTCTTTGCCGACGTGGGGGTCACCGTGCTGGCGGTGCTGAACGCCATGCGTGCCTTGAAGGCGTAAACGGGGTTTACCCGTCCACCATGGAAAGGGTGGCGACGGAGATGCGGACCGCGGGGCCGAGGCCGGCGCGGACCGCCTCATAACAGGCGGCGAGGGTGGCGCCGGTGGTGAAGGTGTCATCGACCAGCAGCACGTGGCTGGCGGGGAAAGGCCGGCGGAGGCGGAAGGCGCCGCGGACGTTCCTCAGGCGGGCCTCCGCATCCAGGCGGGTCTGGCTGCGGGTGCGGCGGGCACGGACGAGGGCCCCCGGCCGGAGGGTGGCTCCGAGCGAACGGGCCAGGCAGCCGGCAATCACTTCCGCCTGGTTGTAGCCCCGCCGCCAGCGCCGGAGGGGATGCAGCGGAACGGGAATGACCGTATCGACCCCCTTAAATGCATCAGAACCAGCCAGCTGCCGTCCTAGCATGGACGCGAAATAGCGGCCTGCCGAAAGCTGATAGCCGTACTTCAGCGCCCGGGGGATACGTTTGTAGGGATTCTCGTGATGGTACAGCAGAAGCGCCGCCGCATGGGCGTATTCCATGCGCTCCCCTTCCGGACGGTGCCGCTCCAGTACGGCGTTGAATTCGTCCGCCATGGGGTTGTGCACACGTTCCCAGGTGTACGTAAGAGGGAGGTCTGCAGCGCACCAGATGCACAGATGCCGTTCCTCCGTCCCCAACTTCCGCCCGCACACCAGACACGCCCGCGGCATCAGTAAATCTGTGAGTTCCCGAAGCACTTATTATTTCTTTTTCTTGCCGTAACGCTTGTTGGCGGTCTTGAGATAGTGCCCCAGGTCGTCGTTCTTGAGGATGGGCTCCCGGAAACGGGTGAGCCATTCGGCCAGGCTCTCCAGGGTTTCCCCCACGAACCAGTCGTCGTCCAGTTCCCGCTCGTAGGTGCCGCCGCCATTGTTGCCGGCAGATATGCCCTGGCAGACGTCATCGTAAAAACGGTAAGCCTTTCCCTTGTCCGTGAAGCGGATTTCCAGGTGGGTGCCCATGTCGTGCTCCTCGTCCCGGTACCAGCCTACGACAATGTTGGCATGGAGAAAACGAAGCCCGTGCTCTGCGGCGAACTTTTCTCCGTAGCTGTCGTACCAGCCACGAACCAGCACGTTATTCTTTTTCAGAAGCTTTTGCAATTCCGGCGTTACGCCGATGGACTTGACCGTCCGGGGAATGACGAGTTCCTTCAGGTTCCGGAAGCCTTCCAGGAAGCCTTCTCCCACTTCCGTGATGCCTTTTTCGAAGGCCACTCTTGAGTATTCGTCTGTCCAGCGGCGGCCTTTTCCTCCATCATATACTACGTCCAGGTCCTGCTCACAGACCTTTCCCTTGCCACAGACTTTGAGGGGGCCTCCCCAGGTGAAAGAGTAAGTGATTCCGTCGTTGAATTTCGAGAAGTTCATAGCATGCTTTGTTTTTCGCGAAGTTACCTTTTTTTTCGTAACTTTGCGAACCTTTTTCCAATTAATTATGGCAAGTCACATCCGGGATATCAACCTGTGGGAAAGCGGCGAGCTCAAGCTCAGCTGGGTCCGCAGCCACATGCCCCTGCTGGACGGCATCCAGCGGGATTTCGAGAAAACCCAGCCTTTCAAGGGCCTGAAAGTGGCCCTGAGCGTGCATCTGGAGGCCAAGACCGCCCATCTGTGCGAGGTCATGGCCGCCGGCGGAGCAGAGATGTACATCACCGGCTCCAACCCCCTGAGCACGCAGGACGACGTAGCCGCCGCCCTGGTACACGAAGGCCTCAACGTCTTCGCCGTCCACGGCGCTTCGGAAGCGGAATATTTTGCCGATATCCGGAAGGTCCTGGAGGCCGGCCCCAATATCATCATCGACGATGGAGGAGACCTTGTCACCCTCATCCACAAGGAGTATCCCTGGCTGGTCCCCGGGGTCATCGGCGGCTGCGAGGAAACCACCACCGGCATCCTGCGCCTGAAGGCCATGGACGCCGCCGGGGAGCTCCGCTTCCCCATGATGCTGGTGAACGACGCAGACTGCAAACACCTGTTCGACAACCGTTACGGCACCGGCCAGAGCGTGTGGGACGGCATCAACCGCACCACCAACCTCATTGTGGCCGGCAAGAACGTGGTGGTGGCCGGCTACGGCTGGTGCGGCAAGGGCGTGGCCATGCGGGCCAAAGGCCTGGGAGCGGAGGTGATTGTCACGGAAGTGGACCCGGTGAAGGCCATGGAGGCGGTGATGGACGGCTTCAAGGTCATGCCCATGCGGGAGGCGGCCGCCCAGGGAGATTTCTTCGTGACGGTCACCGGCTGCAAGGACGTCATCACCCCGGAGGATTTCCTCCGCATGAAGGACGGCGCCATCTGCTGCAACGCCGGCCACTTCGACGTGGAAGTGGCGGTGGCCAAACTCAAGGCCATGGCCGTGAGCCACCGTCCCGCCCGGAACAATATCGAAGCCTATACGCTGGAAAACGGCCGCACGGTCTATATCATTGCCGAAGGACGCCTGGTGAACCTCGCCGCCGGCGACGGCCATCCGGCCGAAATCATGGACATGTCGTTCGCCATCCAGGCGCTCAGCGCCCGCTACCTGGCGGACCACCGGGGAAAGATGGACACTCTGCTCAACAATGTTCCCGCAGAAATCGACCGGGAAGTGGCTCTTCGCAAACTGCAGGACTGGGGCATCCGTATCGACACCCTTTCTCCCGAGCAGCGTAAATACCTTTACGGATAATCATGGCGCTGATTCCTATCTACTGGTGGAACAAGGAAGTGCGCAACTTCCGCGTTTCGCAGGACAAATTCTCCAAGCAGCCCTGGGCCAACGGCGTGGTGCTGCTCGTATGTGTGGCCGTAGCCATGCTGCTGGCCAACCTCCCCTTCACCAAGGGGCTCTACCACTCCTTCCTGCACACGGAGCTCACCATCCATATTGCCTCGCCGGACGGTCTCATCGACTGGTTCCTGCCGCGGGGCATGACCATGGAAAAGTTCATCAACGACATCCTCATGGTCATTTTCTTCTTTACGGTGGGCCTGGAAATCAAGCGGGAAGTGGTCTGCGGGGAACTGTCCAGCTTCAAGAAAGCCATCCTGCCGGTCATCGCCGCTTTCGGGGGCGTGGCCGTGCCGGCGCTCATTTTCACCATCGTCAACCATGGTACGCTGGCCGCTTCGGGCTGGGGCATTCCTACGGCCACGGACATTGCCTTCGCGGTGGGCATCCTCTCCATCCTGGGAGACAAAGTGCCTGTGTCCCTGAAGGTTTTCCTCACGGCGCTGGCCATTGCCGACGACCTCATTGCCATCCTGGTGGTGGCCTTCTTCTACGGCGGGAACATCAACCTGCCGCTGCTGGCGGTGGCCGTGGTGGTCATCCTCTTCGTGGCGATGATGAAAAAACTGGGCGAAAAACGCACCGGCTTCTATCTGGTGCCGGCCATCATCGTCTGGTTCCTCTTCTACTACAGCGGCATCCATGCTACCATGACGGGCGTCGTCATCGCCATGCTCATTCCCATGGATGCGCGTTACAACAAGGCCAAGTTCCACCGGCGGGCCCGCATCCTGTACGAAGGCCTGGTGGAATCGGAATCCATCGTCACCTCCGAAAGCTTTCCCAACGGCCCCCAGCGGCATTATCTGCGCCACCTGACGGGCCTCACCAAAAAGACCATCCCGCCGTCTTACCGCCTGGAGCACAAGCTCAATCCGCTGGTGAATTTCTTCATCATGCCGGTCTTTGCGCTGGCCAACGCGGGGGTGGAAATTACGGACCCGGCCTATTTCAACGTGTTCCACTTCGACGCCGTGACGGGCAGCGTGGGCATGGGCATCTTCCTGGGCCTGCTGCTCGGAAAGCCGGCGGGCATCACCCTGGCGTCGTGGATCGCCATCAAATGCAAGGTGGGCGACATGCCTTCCAGGGCCTCCTGGCCCATGCTGTTTGCCGTGGCCTGCCTGGGCGGCATCGGCTTCACCATGTCCATTTTCGTGGACACCCTATCGTTTGCCGGACCGGGCATCGACCCGGCCGTCACACAGCATCTCAGGGACGCCGGCAAAATTGCCGTCCTCATGGGGTCGCTCTTTGCAGGGGTGCTGGGTTCGGTGCTTATCTCTTTGGTTGCCAAAATGAAAAAACAATAAGATATGGGACTTTTAGACTCAAAAGTGGCGCTCATCACGGGCGCGGCGCGCGGAATCGGCAAGGCCATCGCGCTCAAGTATGCCTCTGAAGGGGCGGATATCGCTTTCACAGACCTGGTCATCAACGAAGCGGCGGAAGAAACGGTCCGTGAAATTGCAGCCTTCGGGCATAAAGTCAAGGCCTATGCCTCCAATGCAGCCCTGTTTGACGAGACGCAGGCGGTGGTGGCGGAGGTGGAAAAGGAATTCGGCCGTATCGACATCCTGGTAAACAACGCCGGCATCACCAAGGACGGCCTGGTGATGCGCATGAGCGAGCAGCAGTGGGACGCGGTGATTGACGTGAACATGAAGTCCGCCTTCAACTTCCTGCACGCGGTGGTGCCCGTCATGGCGCGACAGCGGGGCGGCAGCATCATCAACATGGCTTCCATCGCCGGCCAGACGGGCAATCCGGGCCAGGTAAACTATTCAGCCTCAAAGGCCGGGCTCATTGCCATGGCTAAGTCCGTGGCCAAGGAGATGGGACCGCGCGGCATCCGCGCCAACGCCATCGCCCCGGGCTTCATCATCTCCGAAATGACCGAGGCGCTGCCCCAGGCCGTGAAGGACGAATACCTGAAACTCATTCCGCTCAAGCGGGGCGGCACGGTGGAAGACATTGCCAACACGGCCCTCTACCTGGCTTCCAACCTTTCCGCCTATGTAACGGGCCAGGTAATTGCCGTGAATGGTGGTATGTATTGTTAAGTTTACACCATAAAAAAACTGCGGTCCTTTGCGGGGCCGCAGTTTTTTTTTGCATCAGGAAAGGCTTACAGGCTGATAACGAAGCCGAGCATGATGTTGTTGGTGTCGATGTCGAAACCGAAGCGGGAGATACCGGTGCGGGCAGTGCCGGCAAGGGTGAGATTCTGGTAGCCCAGGGTGCCCAGACGGCCCACAATGGCGAAGTGACCGCTGTCGAATTTGAGGCGGAAGCCGGGACGGGCGCCAATTTCCAGGAGGTTGAACTTGGTGCCGGCATCGTCCTGCCAGTTACCGTTCACCTTGGTTTCCTGCTTGAAGGTGCCATAAGCGAAGACGGCGTCTACGAAGAGGTCGAAACGGCGGGAATCAAACAGATAGTAACGGAAATAAGGGGCGATGCGGATACCGTTGAAACGCTGGGAACCGTTGCCGCCGGTGTTGCCCAGGTCTGACTGCATGCCGGTGCTGGCGGTAAGGAAAGCCTTGAGGTCGTTGGGGTCGAAGGAGCCCATGAAGGGGAGGCCCTGCTGGAAGGTGACATTGGCACCTGCCGCAATCTTGTCACTGATCTGATAACCGATTTCCGGAGCCAGCTTGTAGGAGGAACCGGTGGTCTTGGTGTCATTCGCACCATTGGTCTGGCTGGTGGTGGTAAAACCGAGGGAGCCGCCGAAGTACAGCTGTGCATGGGCGGTCTGGGCGGCGAGCATCATGCAGGCAGATGCGGCCAGGACAAAGAATAATTTTTTCATACGGGTTTTAGATTATAGTTAATATAGGTATTCGTGACTCTTGCCGAAAAACAAAGATAACGCGAAAGCCGGTATGGCGCAAACACTTTTGTGGCTTTTTCCACAAAAGACGTTGCAAATCGTACAAAAAAGGCTATTCTCCCCTGTTTCTGAGCAAATAAGTGCTGGGAGAAAGGCCCGTTTCTTTCTTGAAACTCCGGTAAAAAGCGGTGCGTTCATTGAATCCGGCCATCTCTGCCATTTCGGTGAGCGGCTGGTCTCCGCCCTGGCGGATGAGCTCCTGCACATAGCGGACGCGGGCCTTGTTGACATAGTCCGAGAACGTGCAGCCGGCCACCTGGTTGATGCACATGGAAACATAGGTGCGGTTGGAGCCCACGGCCTCCGCCAGGTCCGAGACGGTGAGCCCTTTGGTGCGGAAAATCTCGTGCCGGCTCATCTGTTCCTCGATCCGGTTCATGATGAGGGCCTGCTGCTCTTCCGTCATGCCGTAGCTGGAAGCGGGCTCTTCCGGTACGGGACTGACAACCGGCTCCTTCACCGCTTCCTGCACTTCTTCTGACGGGAAGGCGGTATTCTCCCCCACGTAGAAGATGCCGAAAAGCAGCACCGAGAACAGCAGCGAAGGCACCCAGAGGAGGGAATTGGACATGAAGGTATCGCGCCCTATGAAATTGACCACCGACGTGGCCAGGGTGGCCATCAGTTGCAGGATCAGCAGCAGGAAGACCGGGTCGAGGGTCTTTCCCTCCGGGCTGGAATAGTAGTTATTCACATTTTTCCGGAAACGGACGAGCCGGATGGCGGCGGGAACGCTGGCCGCGACGGCCACGATTGGCACCAGCAGCTTGACGGCAAGGTCAAATGCCCCTTGTTGCCGGCCCATGAAGAGGGACCAGCAGAACAGGAGAAAGGCCGGAAGCAGCCAGAGCGCCATTTTCCAGGCCGGCATGCGGCTGCGCGTAGTGAGCCGGTACACATAGCAGTTATAAAGGGGATACACCGACAGGGTGCACAGGAAGTAGAGGCTTTCCATGAAAGGAAGCTTTTCCCCATTGAAGTGCAGATAGTGGCACAGATACAGGACCGTGGAGACGATGCCGAAGACCAGCAGCACCTGCTGGGCCGGATTGGAACGGCGGACACGCAGCAGTCCGTTGACCGTCCAGACCAGACAGACCATCAGGGGCAGCGCTGTGGCAAGGGCGTACATATTGCGTCAGAAGGCGTAAACGACAATGTAGAACAGCATGACGGCCGACGAGATGAGCTTGATGCCTGTGCCGAAAAGGAAGCCCAGGAAGGCACCGAAGGCCGATTTGATGGAACCTGCGGTATCTTTTCCGGCGAACATGAGCTCTCCGGCGAAGGCTCCGAGGAGCGAACCCAGGATGATGCCCACCGGCGGGAAGATGAGCCCGAGGAACAGGCCTGCCACAGCCCCCCAGCTGCCGTATTTGCTGCCGCCGGTAAGTTTGGTGAAATAGGCCGGGACCACGTAGTCCAGGATGCTCACGACAATGACGATGGCCAGCCAGACCAGCAGGAAAGTGGTGCTCACGGGCTCCCCGGACGCATTGGAACCGCCTCCCCAGATGTAGAGGAGCAGCAGTCCCACCCAGCTGACGGGCGGGCCGGGCAGGGCCGGGACCACACTTCCGATGATGCCCACGATGCCCAGGACGATGGCGAGAATGGCAATAAATGTTTCCATGCCACAAAAATAATCCTTATCTTTGGAGAAACAAAATCTGTTTGAGATGTTCGCAAAAGAAGTATATGTACGCCGCCGTGCGGCGCTGCTGCAGAAAATGCAGGCGGCCGGGCAGTCGGGCCTGGTCCTTTTCATCGGCAATGCAGAGGCTCCGGCCCAGTATAAGGACAATTGCTACAAATGGCGCCAGGACAGCTCCTGGCTGTATTTCTTCGGGCTGGACGAGCCCCTCATGGCGGCCACGCTGGACATTGACACCGGCGTGGAAACCCTGTTTGCGGACGACGTAGACATAGACGACATTATCTGGATGGGACCGCAGCCTTCCGTGCGTTCCAAGGCAGAAGCGGCCGGCATGGCGCACACCGCTCCCTATGCGGCTCTTTCCCAGGCGCTTTCCCTGGCGCATAAATCCGGACGGGACCTCCATTACCTGGCGCCGTCGCGCTATTTCAACACCCTCCGGCTCATGGAACTCACGCAGCGCGCACGCGTTGAACGCTACGTTTCCAAGCCGCTCACGGAGGCGGTCATTTCCCTGCGCCTTATCAAGGAAGATATTGAAATAGAGGCCATTGACCGGGCGTGCGACCTAGGGTTCCAAATGCACTCCGTGGCGCGGGATTCCATCGTCCCGGGCATCGTGGAGCAGGACATTGTGGGAAAGATGGAAGGCGTGGCGCTGGCCAAGGGCTGGGGCGTTTCCTTCCCCACCATCCTCACCCAGCACGGGGAAACGCTGCATAACCACCTGCACGACAAAGTGATAGAGCCCGGAAAGCTCATGGTGGTAGATGCCGGCGTGGAAAGCAACGAGCACTATGCCTCGGACTTCACGCGCACCTATCCCACCTCGGGCCGCTTCACCCAGAAGCAGCGGGAAGTGTACCAGATTGTGTACGAATGCAACGAGCTGGCCTTCAGCCTCACCCGGCCGGGCATCACCTACCGGGAAGTGCATCTGGCCACCGCCCGCAAGATGCTGGAAGGCCTTTCCGGCCTGGGGCTCGTGAAAGGAGACCTGGACGAAATGGTGGCCTGCGGAATCGCCGGCCTCTTCCAGCCGCACGGCCTGGGCCACAACATGGGCCTGGACGTACACGACATGGAAGACCTGGGAGAAAACCTGGTGGGCTATGATCCAGACCAGAAACGCGCCAAACAGCTGGGTCTGGGCTCCTTACGCATGGCCCGCCGGCTCTGCCCCGGCCACGTGATAACGGACGAACCGGGCATCTACTTCATCCCGGCCCTCATCGAGAAGTTCAAGAAGGAAGGCCTGGGCAAGGACTTCGTCAATTATGCCAAACTGGAAGGCTACTATGACTTCGGCGGCATCCGCCTGGAAGACGACGTCCTGGTCACGCCCACCGGCGCCCGCCGCCTGGGCCCCAGCCGCCTCCCCATCGCCCCTGAAGACGTAGAGGCCGCCATGGCAAAATAAGATTCTTCGCTGCGCTCAGAATGACAGGGAGCGCACCATCAGGTTCTCCAGCGTCTCCAGGCCACTTTTTGACAATGGAATCTCCCGCTGGCGGCCGTCAGCCGACTGCAGGGTACAGCTGTGTTGCTGCTGGTCCAGCCTGTACAACAGGCCGGTATGAACGATGGTGCTCCGGTCCACCCGGGCGAAACCCGCCGGCAGCCGCTGCTCCAGCGAAAGCAGGTTCTCCAGGATGAGGTCTTCTCCGCCAAAACTGATGAGGGTGGCATAATTGCCGGCCGCCTTGAAGCCGGCAATATCCCCGGGCGCGGCGAACAGGATGCCGTTCCCGGTCTTGAAACGCAGTTTCTCCGGGGCAGCGTCCGTTTCGGCACGTGCCTTATCCACCACTTTGGCTACTGCATGCGCCAATTCTCCCTTGCCGATGGGCTTGAGCAGGTAATCCACCGCCGACAGCTTGATGGCGCTCATCAGGTAATTCCGGTCCGAATAGGCAGTGGTGAAAATGACATAAGGCAGGTCAATGGTCTGCCGGAGCTCCTCCAGCAGTTGGATGGAATCCCGGCCCTGCAGCTGGATATCCAGGAAAAGCAGCCGGGGCCGATGCAGGAGGATGCTTGCGCGGGCGGTATCGTAGCTGTCGCAGGCATCTACCACCTCCAGCTCCTCCCGGTAGTCTTCCAACTTGGCCAGCAGCGACAGGCGCGGCAGCCGCTCGTCTTCCACCACGATGGTCTTCAGTTTGTCCATATCGTCAATATTGATAGTCCACCGGCACCCATGTTTCAAAGCAGGTACCGGCCGGACGGCCTTCACTGTCGGTTAAATCGGTCACTTCCTGCACGATAGGATGCCTGTTGGCCCGGTTGTACAGCTCAATCTGCTCCTGCAGGATCTTCAGCCCCTGTTTGGTTGAATACCCTCCGGAACGCGCCGCCTCTTCCCGGCCTACTCCATCGTCCCGGACGGATACCCGCACGCCGTCTGCCCCGTCTCTCCGCTGCGGGACGATGCGAACTTCCACGTTGCCCGCACCCGCCTTGGAGGCGATGCCGTGCTTGACGGCATTCTGGCAGTAGGTATGCAGCAGCATGGTGGGGAGCATCACGTTCCGGTCTACGCCGGGATCCACCCAAATGCTGAAGTTCAAGCGTTCCCCATAACGCAGCTGCTCCAGTTCCAGATAGGTGCGTACGTAATCCACCTCTTCCGCCACGGTCCGGGAAGGTTTGTCTATATCGGAAAGCGTCTGGTTGGTAAAGTCGGAATACAGTTTCAGATAGCGCGTGGCCTCGTCGGCCGATTTATTCATCACGAAGTATTCGATGCCGGAAAGCACGTTGGCGTGGAAATGCGGGATGGCCTTGAGGCGTACTGCGCTGAGCTGCAATTCCTTCTGCCGTTTCTCTTGTTCCAGCCGCTCCATCTTCCTCCCCGCCAGCCGACGCTCCACCCGGCGGGCCGCCATCCAGATGGCAAGAATCACGAGCAGTACGGCGCCCAGCACCGCCCACCAGCGTTTCCACCAGGGACGCGGTATCTCCACCACCGTGGACTCCTGGTTGTCGGAAAGCAGGTCTCCGGGACGGAAAGAGGTCATTTCCTCCAGGCCGGCCAGCCAGAGGGTGCCGTCTTCGTCCTCCGCCATCGTCCCCATCAGCGGCTCTATGTTGGTAAAACCGCTGCCGGCGTCGAACCAATGGATGTCGTCGGCATGCCCTTCCGCATCCATGCGCGCCACCAGCAGCCCGTCGATGGCCGCCGCCATGAGATAACCCTTTGGCGACAAGTGGAGCGCCCTGATCTCATGCCCCGAAAGAGCCGGGGCCACTTCCTCCATCTTCACCGGTTCTTCGTCCCGGATCATGAACAGGGCGTCGCCAAAGGCATAACAGACCCTGCTCCCGTCCGTGGCCATGGCGGAAATGACCGGCGTAGTGGGCGTACTGACCACTTTTTTGACGATGGTTCCGCCCGCTTCCCAGCCGGTCAGGCAGTACAGGCCCGGATTGCCGCTCACCCAGAGGCGCCCTTCCCCGTCTTCCACGGCGCACCAGGGGCGGACGATTTCCTGGGTGAGGGTGTCCAGCCGGGCACTGGCCGGGTCATAGGAAAGGATGGTGCGGCCGGTGCCGATGATGAGGCGGTCTCCGGCGCGGCTCACCAAGCGGTAGCGATCTGCGGGCAGGCCCAACCAGCGGAATTCGTTGTCCCGGACAGCCGCCACGTCTCCGTTTCCCACCAGATATACCTCCTGGCCGATGGTGACGGCGCCGGGGGCATAGAAATTACCGTCGATACTGCTGATAACCTCCTTATCCACCAGCACCTTCCCGTTGAGCGTTCCCAGGACGAGACGCCCGTCACAGGCCCCCGCGGCCCGTACGATATCGTTCCGGTCCTCCAGGCGGTAATTGGTGAAATTGCAGTGGAAGAAGCAATAGACGCCTTGGTAGGTGGCGGCCCAAAGCCGGTCCCATTTGTCTACGAACAGGCCGCGGATCATGTTGAAGCCCGAGGCCAATTGCCGCAGGGGGGACGCTCCGTCGTAAAGCCAGATGGTATGGGCATCGGCAATGAAAAGACGCCCTTTCTGGTCCTGCCGGACGGAAAGGCCATAGTCGGGGTCTTCGAAATGATGGGAACAAAGAAGCGCCAGGCTGTCCTCCTGCACCTGGTAGATGCCGTCCGCCGCAAAGGCATAAAGCCGGCCCGGTGTGCGGCGGGCCAGCGAGAAAACGTCCGCCTTCCGGGTAAGCCGGCGGACCTGCCCGCCTTCCAGGCGGTAAAGCCCTTGCGGCGTGGGGACGTAAATACTTGTCGAATCGACAAATAACTTACGGTCCGGCGACATTTCGTCCAGGATGGGAGACCCCAGTACCGTCTCCATTCCGCCCTCTTCAAGGCGGCAGAGCACCCGGTTCTGCTCCTGCCGGTCCTCCAGGAGGATATAGTCCTGCGGAAGGTCCGCGGCGTTCAGGTTGTTGAGCAGCATCTGGCCATCCGGGTCTATCTGCGACATCTCCGCCTCGTCGCCCCTCACCCGCCATTGCCGGACGAATCCCAGGGCCCGGACCTGCCCTTCCACCTCCACAAACTGGACGATGTTCTCCCGCTGTCCGCGAAGGAAAGGAGTCAGTTTCACGCCGTCGTAACGCACGAAGCCGGACAGCGTGCCTATATAAATATAGCCCCGGGAATCCTGCCATACCGTTTCCGTCTGCATCTGCGGCAGGCCGTCCGCGGTGGTGAAACGCCTGTGGCTGAGGCTGCTCTCCACGGGTTCCGCCGCCACCCTCCACGAGAAGGCGGCGACCAGCAGCAGGTACAGTCCAAGACGTTTCATCACCTGCAAATTTAGACAAAATGCGGCGTTTCACCATCGTCCCAAGGCCTTTCCTGGAATCATTTTTTGCTTCACCACGCAAAACGCCCCTTTCGTCATCCACCGCTGGCGTTTCGTCAAAAAGCCCCTTGCGGATTATACGCAAATGCCTGATTCTCTATAAATTTAACCAACACAACACACACTGACCATGGAAGCAAAACACAAAACAGCCTACGAAGCGCCCCTGGCGGAGGCCTTCGAGGTAAAGCCCGAAGGAGTTATCTGCAATTCCCAGCAGCCGTCCAACACCATGTCAAGGGAGGATTACGATTACGAAGAATGGTAGGAGGACCGGACATGAGAAAGTATGTATTCTGGCTGGCGGCAGTCCTGACCGCGGCCACATGTATCCTCTCCTGCAGCAAGGAGCAGGAAGTCCCAGAGGAGAAGCCTGTCGAAAAACAGAACCCGGAAGCAACGGAAGGTCAAGGTTGGAAGGTTTCCATTTCCGCGACGATGGGAGAGGATACCAAAGCCCTGGCGGAGGACCCTGTTACACATAAACTGCAGGCCTCCTTCGAGACCACGGACGATATCTACGTATACAACAGGACGAAGAATACTTTGGATTCTTCGCCGCTTCACCCTGACCAGGACGGCGCTTCCGTCCTTTTGACGGGGACGCTGAATAACTCATACGACGAAGGAGATGAACTGGTACTGTGTTACAAATACGGCAGTTACGGCACTGCCTATTACTCAAAGGGGCAGAAAGGCACGCTCGCTTCGGCCTCAGATTTCGCCAGGGCGGAGCTGACGGTTTCGGCCGATGACGCTGCTACCCAGACGATTACCGGATCTGCATCCTTTGTCAACATGCAGAGCATCTTCGGCTTCAACTTCTCCAGCGGAGGCGTCGCGGTACCTGCCAGGGCCGTTGAAATATCGACCGAAGCGGGAAAGTTGGTATCTTATTACCGCGCCAATCCAACTGCATATCAATCGGCTGTCAACTATGGGAAAACTAACATAGTGGCAGATGCCCCCATTTCCGGGACCTTGTATGCGGGGCTTAGCAACGATAATACCGGGGACGACACATACTATTTCCGTGTGAATGACGGTGCCGGCCATCTTTATTCAGAATCCAAGGTGGCCCCGGCCGGAAAAATCGTAAACGGCAAGTATTACGCATCATCCGTTACGCTTTCTCCGATTGCCCTGCCAACGGTCACGCTGACGGCAAGCGGCACGCCGGTCGGCCCCAATGCGCCCTGGGATGAGACCTTGACCATGTATGGCTGGAACAATACTTTCCTTGGTTATGCCAACTATGGGGACCTGACCGTTTCCGGGAATACCGCCGGATGCTGGTTCGTGTGGCTGACTTATGATTCTTCCGGCGGGGACAGGACCATCACGCTGGATGGTGCCACAGTAACCCAACCGGAAATGGACACCTGGCCTTTCTGTAATCAGGAAGGGACCTTCACCGTCGTTCTTAACGGCGACAATTCCATCTCGACGACGAGCGGCCCCGGAATTGATTATTCGGGCGGAGAAAGCCATACCATTTGGTTTAAGGGGGACGGCACGCTGACCATCACCTGTGAGACGCCGTCCGATGGCGGAACCGGTTATAATATCGCGTATGGAATCCACGACAGATCCACGATTTCAAGCACCCAGCATCCCAATCCGCAGGCCGCGGACGGATACAATCTCACCATCTCATCCGAGCATAACAACGGCGACGGCACCAGCACCTGGGTTTTTGAGGTGCACCCGATGCCGACATACATCATTGGCGCCACGCCCGGTTATACCGATGGCGGAGATCCGCTCAGCCTTTCATCTCCCATGCCATCCCCGGCCCCTCCCTCAAAACGCAGCATGATGAACGACACCGGTTCAGGCATTTCCACCGCCTGGGAAGCCGGCGACAAAGTGTGGGTTAGTTATGATGACGAAGGCGGCACCAATCCGACAACCCAGGGCACGGTCCTTTCCGTGGATGGCAGCGGCAATGCCACCATCGCCATTGACATGGTGGATCCCCAGGACGGCGGACACATCATGTTTGGCTACCCGTACCGGCACTGGAACGAAGGCCTGGATCCGCACTACGGGCAGCGGGGCACGCTGGACGACATCAATTCCCTGCAGGGCGCCATCTCCGGCGGCTGCACCATGAGCGTGACAGGTGGCGCGGTTGCATTCGATTCGGATGTTGACATGACTCCGGAAATGGCTATCTGGAAGCTTTCGTTCTCCGACGGCACCAATGATATTACCGACAAGATAACCACCCTGATCGTGAATTGCGGGGCTTCTGACGAATACATTGTCTCGCCACCATATCCGCAGAGTACAATATATGTGGCGCTCTATCCGCAGGCGGATGTAGATATCTCGCTGATCGTACATACGTCTGACGGAATATATTCGTATAGCAAGACCGGCGTCTCGCTGGATCCGGGCATGATGTATACTTCCACTGGCGTTGTGCTTACTCCCGTCTCCCGCTATCCTCTGCCGCTCGCCAATGCTACTGCAATCGATCTGGGATCGGTCATCGGCGCCGATGGCTATGTCTATCTGAACAAGTCTGAAGCCACTTCGGCCGGGACGACAGCCATGGCGATGATAGCCTGCTTCAATAATACTGACAGGCTGGCGATAGCGATGGAAGATTTAAACACCCAGTACAAATACGATACGGCAATCATCATGCTGAATTATTCCTGGGCTTCCAGTCATGCCATTTCAGGCATTTCCGGTTGGAGGATTCCTACAGAAGAAGACTGGAAAAAAATGGATTATGCCATAGGTCTTAATATCGCGCTTGACAATGCCTGGGGGGCTACTCTTCTGACTGATAACTTCAAGTATTGGAGCAGCACGGATGAATCCGGCCAGAAGGTCTGCGCGTGCTTCGTGAGCGGCACCGGCGGCAGTGTGTCCATGAATAGAGTCCTGTCGTCTGCGTCTTCCAAGAATTACGCCCGTGCATGTATTCCGTTCTGATGAAAGATTATGAATAGACATTTCTACCTAGTATTAGCGGCTGCAGTTGCTATGTCCCTGAGCCTCGTTTCCTGCAGCAAAGAAGTGCCGGCGGAAGAGCCGGAAACGGAAGTAACTGATTCTCAGGGCTGGACGGTGGCCATCCCCGCCTTTATGGGCGAGGATACCAAAGCCCTCGCAGAAGACCCCAGCACGCACAAGCTCATTACTTCGTTCGAGACCACGGACGACATCTATGTGTATAACAAAAGGACGAATGTTGTAGATGCCAACAAACTCCATCCGGACCGCGACGGCTCCACCGTCATACTCACGGGCACCTTGGCCGGAGAGTATCAGGATGGCGACGAGCTGACTCTTTGCTACGGGTTAAACCTGCACAGAAACACCTACAATTATTATGAATGGGGCGGCTATTGCGATTCCCTGGATGATGTTGCGGATTGTGCCGAAGCATCCATTACGATTACCGCAGCCGATGCTTCGTCCAAAACGCTGACGACAGGAAACGCCGCTTTTGAGAACCTCCAGAGCATCATGAAACTCAGTTTCACGGACGGGACCTCCCCGGTCGCCGTAAAAGAGTTGCGGATATCAACCGCCAATAATCTTATGGTGGTGGACATGCATCCTGATGGCAGCAAGGCTTATTGTCCCATAGATGCCTGGCTTAAAGATACTTCCGCTCCGGCGACTACGGATCCCGTATATGTCGCTTTCCGCAACGAAAGTACGGATCCGGATGTCTATACCTTCGAAGTCTCTGACGGATCTGATATGTATGTGGGCACAAAAAGCGGAACGCTCGGCATGGGTAAGTATTACGCATTATCTGCCCCGATAACTGTAACCAAGGTGCCCAAACCGACGGTTACAAACAATACCGACAATTCCGTGCTGGAACCATCGTCCTATCTGGATTATATGTATAAGCAGGAAGCGGGAGTGCCGGTCATCACCATTTCCGGTGTGGGAGAGCGGTATTATATTGAAAATGTTGCCGTATCGAATGCACCGCGTTACGTCACCTTAAACAGTGCCCATTTGACCGGAATGGCGATGCCTTGCCTGAGGAATATGTATGGAGATTATGTGCTGACGCTTCAGGGAGACAATGTAATCATCGCCGGTCCCGGCAATGCGGCAATTTGGTCAAAAGGATTTACCCTGTCCTCATGGGTGGCCTACAATAGCGGCAGCGTCCTTTT
>JAEEGL012607330.1_pt1 | contig 33323 bp, 25 predicted proteins | sample 9134231 | NCBI WGS metagenome assembly JAEEGL01 (sample SAMN16246548, study PRJNA631951) | gut metagenome | biome: gut microbiome; feature: rumen; material: fiber-attached | host: Bos | place: Iran: Karaj | collected 2018-10 | reverse complement strand
GTCCATACCCTCGTTACGGAAGTTCTTGGCGAACTCGTATACTCCGGCAAAACCGCCCACGATGAGGCGCTTGAGGTACAGCTCATTGGCAATACGCATATACATATCCATGTCCAGGGCGTTGTGGTGGGTGATGAACGGACGGGCCGTGGCACCACCGGGGATGGCCTGCAGGATGGGGGTTTCCACCTCCAGGCAGCCGGCCTCGTTGAAGCACTCCCTCATTGTGTTCACAATCTGGGTGCGCTTGAAGAACACTTCCTTCACCTGGGGGTTCACCACCAGGTCTACGTAGCGCTGGCGGTAACGCAGCTCCGGATCTTCGAAGCTGTCGTGCACGGTGCCGTCGGCATCCGTCTTCACGATGGGAAGAACGCGCAGCGACTTGCTCAGCACGGTGAGTTCCTTGGCGTGAACGGAGAGCTGGCCCGTCTGGGTGAAGAAGGCAAAGCCCTTGATACCCACGAAGTCTCCGATGTCCAGGAGCTTTTTGAACACGGTGTTATACAGGGTTTTGTCCTCTGAGGGGCAAATCTCGTCCCTTTTTACATACACCTGGATGCGGCCGGCGTGGTCCTGCAGCTCCATAAAGGAGGCGGCGCCCATAATGCGGCGGCTCATAATGCGGCCGGCGATGCACACATCCTGGAAATTGCCCTCTTCGGGCTTGAACCCCTCCGCAATCTCTACGGTGGTGGTGTTTATGGGGTACTGCGGCGCGGGATAAGGATTGATTCCCAGTTCGCGCAGTTTGGTCAGCGATTCCCTTCTTCCGAGCTCCTGCTCGTTAAACTCTGCGTAAGCCATAATAACTTCTTTTCTTAGTAAAGCACAAAGATACGAAAAAAAATTACTATCTTCGTAGAATAAACTATTTCTGTATGAGAGCTGCTATCTATGGGGCCGGTTCTATGGGGACCATCCTGGGAGCCTATATCGCCCGTAGTGGAAGACAAATAGATCTGATCAATCACAACAAGGCTCACGTCGAAGCCCTGAAGGAGGATGGTGCCCACGTGGTGGGTGCCGTAGAGTTCACGCAGCCCGTATCGGCCCTTCTTCCGGAAGAGATGACCGGCAAGTACGATATCATCATCCTCCTCACCAAGCAGCAGCACAACCACGAAGTTTGCACCTTTCTGAAAGATTATCTGTCCGATGACGGAGTACTGGTCACCCTGCAGAACGGCCTGCCGGAAGACAGCATAGCAGAGGTGCTGGGAGAAGACCGCGTACTGGGCTGCATCGTCGCCTGGGGAGCCACGATGCTGGGCCCCGGCCTGTGCGAGCTCACCAGTTCCCCGGACAGTCTCACTTTCTCCCTCGGCCGCGTGGGCACCAAGCCGCACAAGTATATGGCCGATGTGAAGGACCTTCTGGAATGCATGGGTCCTGTCACCATCAAGCACAATTTCATCGGTATGCGCTGGAGCAAGCTCCTGATCAATTCGGCCTTCTCCGGAATGAGCGCTGTCCTGGGCTGCACCTTCGGAGAAGCCGCCCAGAACAAACGCAGCCGCAAGCTGGTGCTGGGTCTCATCAAGGAGTGCATAGACGTGTGCCAGGCCGCCAACATCAAGATTGAGCCCGTCCAGGGCAAGGATGCCGTCAAGATTTTCAACTACAAAACCTACCTCCACAAGGCTTTTGCCTTCTCCATCCTGCCCTATGCCATCCGCAAGCACGCCAACCTGAAGGCCAGCATGCTGCAGGATTTGGAGAACGGCAAAAAAACGGAAGTGGATTCCATCAACGGCGCCATTGCCAATTTCGGCAACAAATTTGGTGTGTACACGCCCCTCAACCTGAAGGTCACCGCCCTCATCCACGACATAGAGGACGGCAAAATCATGCCTTCATTTGACAATTTAAGGCTCTTCTAAATTTAACCGCACTATGAAGAAAGCCCTCATCCGCATCCTTTGCCTGCTTCTGGGTGTCAATGTTTTCACCGCTTGCTACGGCCCCGGTCCCGTTCCCGAGAAAGTGCCCACAGAAGAAGAGTTGGCGGCCCTGCAGGAAAAGATAGACAAGGCCCGGCAACAGGAAGAGTTGCCTACGGAAGAAGCGGAAACGCCTGAACAGAACTGATGTTTCTTCACAGCCACCTCCTGAATTGGGAAGCACGGGTGCACCCGCTGCGCCAGTTGTTCTGGGAATGTACCCTTCGTTGTAACCTTCATTGCCGCCACTGCGGAAGCGACTGCACGGCTTCGGCCCTTACCTCCGATATGCCCTTTGAGGATTTCGAGAAGGTACTGCTGCGCATCCGGGAAGTCTACAACCCCCAAGACATTCTGGTCATTTTCTCCGGCGGAGAGCCCCTGATGAGAAAGGACCTGGTCTCCTGCGGCCGTCGCACCCGGGAACTCGGTTTCCCCTGGGGGCTGGTTTCCAACGGCTTTCTAATGACGCCCGGCAAGGTCGCAGAACTGATATCGGCCGGAATGCGAACCTGCACCATCAGCCTGGATGGCCTGGAAGAGAGTCACGACTGGATGCGCGGAGTACCGGGATCCTTTGCCCGGGCCGATGAAGCCATCCGCGCCCTCACCTGCGTTCCGTCCGTGGGCTTTGATGTCGTTACCTGTGTGACGCAAAAGAATTTCGGCCAGCTGGAAGCCATCCGGGAATACCTGATTTCCGCCGGCGTCAAGGCCTGGCGCATCTTCACTGTCTTCCCGGTGGGCCGGGCCGCCACCGACCCTCACCTGCAGCTTTCGCCGGAACAGTACAAAGGTCTGATGGAGTTTATCGTCACCTGCCGGAAAGAGGGCCGGATCAAGACCAGCTACGGCTGCGAAGGCTTCCTGGGACCGTATGAAGGAAAAGTGAGAGACCACCTGTTCTCCTGCCAGGCGGGCCTGAGCATCGCCTCCGTGCGCATAGACGGTGCCATCTCCGGCTGTACCAGCATCCGCTCTTCCTACAGTCAGGGCAACATCTACCAGGACGATTTCGTTGATGTGTGGGAAAACCGCTTCGGGCCGTTCCGGGATCGCACCCCCTTCAAGACCGGTCCCTGCGCCACCTGCAAGTGGTGGAAGCAGTGCCGCGGCAATGGTATGCACCTCCGCGGCCAGAACGGAAAACTGCTGCTGTGCAACTTGGCAAAACTCACGGATTAGTTTGGGCCAGGTGGGTTAACTTTTTGGGCCAGGTGGGATTTTGTGTGTACCACCTGGCCCATTGTTTATGGCATATACGGCTTGTGTTGGGGATTGAGTGGGCTTGGTGGGTAGCATAAAATCCCACCTGGCCCAAAAACTGTCTGTGCTCCGCCTAAAACGGCAGGTCGTCGGAAGGCTCAGCGGCCGGAAGAGGACCCTGGTAGGCGGGGGCGGCGGGCTGAGGAGCCGGGGCAGCCTGAGGGGCCGACTGGGCGGGCTGGTATGCGGGCTGAGCGGCGGGGTATGCCGGCTGGGCGGCGGGCGCGGCGGGCTGCTGGGCATAGCCACCCTGGTACCCGCCCTGCGGCTGGTTTTCTCCCTCCGGACGCTTTCCCAGAAGCTGCAAGGTATCTGCTACCACTTCCGTGGTATAGCGCTTGTTGCCCGTCTGGTCTGTCCACTGGCGGGTGCGCAGTTTGCCTTCAATATAGAGCTGGGTGCCTTTGTGCACGTATTTTTCCACGACGTCTGCATTTCCTCTCCAGACCACGATGTTGTGCCATTCCGTGTTTTCCCGCTGTTCTCCGTTGCGATCTCTGTAGCGCTCCGAGGTGGCGAGAGGGAAGGATGCGACTTTGGCGTTGTTGCCCGGATTCTGCGGATTGGACTCGAGGTAACGTACTTCCGGGTCTTTTCCAACGTTACCGATGAGCATGACTTTGTTCAGTGACATAACTATATAGCTTTAATAAGGTTTTCCATATGAGGTTTTTCCCCGGTGAAGAGCCCGTATCCGGCCGCAGCCTGCCACAGGAGCCAGCGCTGCCCCGGGATATAAGCCTTGCAGGAAAAGCCGGAGAGCGCGGGCTTTTTGTACTCGGCTTCCAGCACCACGGATCCTGCAAAATTCAGGCCCGCAGGCACGGGTGCACCACCCGGAAGAGTATAAATAATCAGGTTGGGCCGAAGGGCCTCCAGAGCCTTCCAGGAAGCGGTTTGGCAACCCGATTGAGCGGCCAGGGCTTGGGCCTTTTCTTCCGACCGGCCGGTAACGCTTACCCCGCAGCCCAGCTTCTGGGCCGCGACGATGGCGGCACGGGCCGCACCGCCCGTTCCTACCACCAGGGCATCGGCCACCGGCAGGCCGCTTTCTTTGACAGCCAGGACAATGCCGTCTACATCCGTGTTGTAGCCGTACAGCTTATCGGCCTTTTTGACCACCAGATTGACGGCGCCGATTCGGCGGGCTTCTTCCGACAGCACGTCTGCCCGGGCAAAGGCATCCTGTTTGAAGGGAGCCGTGACATTGATGCCGTCGTACTGCTCCAAAAATAGCCTCCAGGCATCTTCAAAGCACTCCCGGTCTATCAAATCATACGGATAGCGTCCGTCGTAGGCGGCGGAAAAAAGGCGTGGACTCAGGGAGCCCTCTACCGGATGGCCGATGAGCGCAAACTTCATTTCTTGTTCTTGCGGAAAAAGCTTTCGTGGATGTAGGAAACCAGACCGCAGACGGCCTGGGTAAGGACCTGGGATTCGTGGTTGAGAACCGCATAGGCCATACAGGAGTCTTTGGGAATGCCCCAAAGCACCTGCAGGGCACCGCTGACCATTCCGTGATAGATGCCAAAGCCGCCGGGGACGGGGACCATGGTACTGACGCTTCCCACCAGAGAGATGAACAGGGCATCCACCAGGGTTAGCGAACCGAAGACGGGCATCCCCTTGAGCGCCTGTACAATAGCGGCGCTCATCAGCCAGTACAGAGTCCAGATTAGGACGGTGTACAGAAGGAAAAGCCAGCCTTTTTTCATCCGGCGGAAAGAACCCAGCCCTTCTCCGATGCCTTTGATAAAGGCCCAGATGCGGCCCCAGAATTCTCCCTTGTTTCTAAGGAGCCAAAACAAGAGTACCAGAAGGGCAAGTCCCAGAAGAAGCCCCGGGATAAGAAGGCTCATCACCCGGCCTCCTCCCGAGAAATTATCCGTGAAGAAGGCACCGAAATCCTTCCACTTCAGAACCAGGACAAGGGCGGTGAGCAGCCCCACGAACAGCATATCCCATACGCGCTCTATCACAATGGACCCCAGCGCTTTATCTGCCGACAGCAGGCGCTTCCCTTCCTTGTCCTTTGAGGAGTTGCCAACCACATAGGCCAGCCTTACCACCTCTCCCACGCGGGGAAGAAACAAATTGACTGCGCTGCCGATACTGTAAGCGTTGAAGCAGGTGAGGACGGAGGTTTTGGGATCCATCGGAAGCAGGAGCATCCTCCAGCGAAGACCGCGGATAATAAGCGAAAGAATACCCAGCGCGATGGACACCAGCACCCATTCCCATTTGCAGTGTTCCAGGGCCAGCATAAACTGGTTCCAGTCTATGCTGCGGAAGCAAAAATACACCAGGACAACCGCTACGGCCGCCCAGAACGCGTATTGAAGGATATTCCTGGTTTTCTTGTCCATCCTTTCACAAAGGTAATGGAATTTTGTCAAATATTGGCTAAATTTGTAAGTTAAACCACCCCGTTATGAAATCCATCCTTGGTATCGGCAACGCCCTCACCGACATCCTGGCCGTCCTTCCGGACGACACCCTCCTAAGGACCTTCCACCTGCCCCTCGGCAGTATGCAGCACGTGGACATGGAAACCGGAGACCGCATCTGGGAAGCCCTCAAGCAATACGGCGTCAAATACGTCCCCGGCGGCAGTGCAGCCAACACCATCACCTGTACCGCCATCTTCGGAATGGAATCCGGCTTCCTGGGAAAGATAGGGAACGACGACCTCGGGAACCTGTTCAAAAGCACTATGGAGCAGTACGGAGTACGCGCCCAGATGCTTTATGGAACCAAATCCAGCGGCCGGTGTATGGTGTTCATCACCGGAGCCAATGCGGAGAGAACTTTCGCAGACTATATGGGCGCCACCCTGGAGCTGGGCCCGGAAGATCTGGAGCCCTCCTTCTTCGAAGGGTACGATTATTTCCACATTGAAGGCTATCTGGTCCAGAACCAGGAACTCATTTCCAAGGCAGCCCGACTGGCCAAGGCGGCCGGCTGCACCATCTCCATCGATATGGCTTCCTACAATGTGGTGGATTCCAACCTGGCTTTCTTCCACAACCTGGTGGAGAACTACGTAGACATCGTCTTTGCCAACGAGTCGGAAGCCAAGGCCTTCACCAAAAAAGAGCCCCAGGAAGCCATTGAAGAGCTCTCCAGTCTCTGTAAGATTGCCGTGGTGAAGGTGGGTAAGGCCGGCTCTATGGTGAAGTCCGGAGACGAATATTATTTCATCGAGCCCTGGCCCGCCAACCCAGTGGATGCCACCGGCGCGGGAGACACCTATGCCGCCGGCTTCCTCTACGCCCACTCCCTGGGCCTTCCGCTGAAGGTCTGCGGAGAGATTGGTTCCATCATTGCTGCCAAGGTGGTGGAGGTGATCGGCACCAAGATTGACATTCCCCGCTGGAGGGAAGCCAAAGAAGAAATCCGCGCGCTCATTGCCGCCAACACCCCCGTTTACACAGACCGATGAAAAAGTATCTCTGGGTTCTCCTGATCTCTATGTTGCCGCTGGTGGAAATCCGCGGCGCCGTCCCCTATGCCGTGGGGATGGACCTTCCCCTGGTTCCGTCCATCATTGTGGCCGTTATCGGCAACATGATTCCCGTTCCCTTCATCTTTCTCTTTGCCCGCCGCATCCTGGAATGGGGAAAAGACAAGAAAGTGATTGGCGGGTTCTTCACCTGGTGCCTGCAGAAAGGCGAAAAGGGTGGCCGAAAACTGGAGGAGAAAGCCGGAAAAGGCCTCTACTGGGCCCTGTTCCTGTTTGTGGGCATTCCCGTGCCCGGAACCGGAGCCTGGACCGGAATGCTGGCCGCCAGTATCCTCAATATGGACTTCAAAAAGAGCACCCTTGCAGCCCTTGGCGGTGTGCTTCTGGCCGGCGCCATTATGCTGGCCGCCTCCCTGGGCGTCTTTGGCGCTATAGATTTGGTGAAATAAACGATTTTTGGGCCAGGTGGGTTTTTATGCTGCCCACCAAGCCCACTCAATCCCAAACACAAGCCGTTTAAGCCATAAACAATGGGCCAGGTGGTACACACAAAATCCCACCTGGCCCAAAAAGTTAACCCACCTGGCCCAAAAGGAAACCTAAGGCAGAAGGGCAGAGAGCTGCGAAACCTGTTCCGGGGTGGTGGCCCAGCTGGTGGCAAAGCGCACCACCGAACGGCCATCGGCCAGATGCTCCCACACCTCATAGGCCACCTTCCCCTCCAGGGCCTTGGCGGCTGCAGGAGTAAGGAGAATGAACTGCTGGTTGGTAGGAGAATCCAGGAAGAGTTCGTAACCCTTGTCCAGAAACATTTTCTTAACCTGCATAGCCAGGTCTATGGCTCCCTGGGCAATCTGGAAGTACAGCCCGTCCGTGAAAAGGGTGTCAAACTGCACGCCCAGCAAGCGGCCCTTGGCCAGCAGCGCGCCGTGCTGCTTCACCATCGTAAAGAAATGCTCCGGAGCCTTTCCGGAAGGGAAAACCACGGCCTCACCGCAGAGGGCACCCACCTTGGTGCCGCCGATGGTGAACACGTCGCAAAGACCGGCCAGCTCCTGGATGGAGACATCGCAGGCGGGGCTCATAAGGCCATAACCCAGCCGGGCTCCGTCTACAAACAGCGGCAGATGATACTCTTGGCAAACAGCATAAATGGCAGAAAGCTCGGCCTTGGAATAGAGCGTACCGTACTCCGTAGGGAAGGAGATGTACACCATACCGGGGAAGACCATGTGATCGTAGGAACCGTCGGCGTAATAGCCCTCCAGATAAGCCTTCAACTCCTCCGCCTTCATCTTGCCCTGGTGCTGAGGGATGGTAAGAACTTTGTGGCCGGTGTATTCCACCGCGCCGGCCTCGTGCACGGCGATGTGGCCGGTAGTAGCCGCCACAACACCCTGGTAGTCCCTAAGCATAGTGGCAATGACGGTGGAATTGGTCTGGGTACCGCCGGTGAGGAGGAAGACCTCGGCCTCCGGACGGCCGATGCACTCGCGGATGCGGGCCTTGGCCGAAGCCGTGAAGCTGTCTGCCCCATAACCGGGCTGCTGGATGAAATTGGTGGCGAGAAGGCGCTCCAGAATGGCCGGATGCGCGCCTTCGTTGTAGTCGCAGGTAAAAGAAATCATAAGTTCGCTATCAGTTCTACGGGGCAATGGTCCGACCCGAATATTTCGTTATGGATGTCGGTGGAGACAATGCTGCCTCTAAGGGATTCCGATACCACAAAATAGTCTATACGCCACCCGGCGTTCCGCTCGCGGGCATTCATCCGGTAGCTCCACCAGGAGTACTTCACCTCATCCGGATGCTGATACCGCCAGCTGTCCACAAAACCGGCCGCCAGCAGCTCCGAGAATTTTCCACGTTCCTCATCCGAGAAACCGGCATTGAAATGGTTGGTGGAAGGGTTTTTAAGGTCTATCTCCTCGTGCGCCACATTAAGGTCTCCGCACATAATCACCGGCTTGGGAAGGGCCGATAGGTATGCCCGGAAGGCATCTTCCCACTGCATCCTGTAGTCCAGGCGCCTGAGTCCGTCCTGGGAATTGGGAACATAGACACAGACCAGGAAGAACTTCTCGTACTCCAAGGTAATCACCCTCCCCTCCTGGTCGTGTTCCTCTATGCCCAGGCCGTAACGCACGGAAAGCGGCGTATGTTTGGTATAGACAGCCGTACCGGAGTAGCCTTTCTTTTCCGCGTAGTTCCAATAGGACTCATAGCCCAGGAACTCCAGATCCAGCTGACCGGCCTGCAGTTTGGTTTCCTGCAGACAGAAAAAGTCTGCGTCCAGCTGCGTAAAGATATCGGCAAAGCCCTTGCCGGCCACGGCCCTCAGGCCGTTCACATTCCAGGAGATAAATTTCATACTATTCCAAAGTCCAGGTGGCGCCTTCCTTGGTGTCCTTGACGGTGATACCGTAAGAAGCCAGAAGGTCTCGGATGTGGTCACTTTCGGCCCAGTTCTTTTCCTCACGGGCCTTCTTGCGGTTTTCCAGCACCAGCTGCATCACGCCTTCGAGAGCCTTCTCGGCCTTGCCAGAGGCGCCGGCTTCCTCGTCCTTCAGGCCCAGGACGCCGCCAACCACTTCTTCGAAGAGTTTGTGAAGGGCCGCAGCATCGGCCTGGGATAGACCGCCCGCATTGATGAGCTTCACGGCATCGAAAAGATGAGCAATGGCCACGGGGGTGTTAAGATCGTCGCAGAGGGCGTCCAGCACGGCGTCTATGATGGCCGATACAGGGGCGGAAGGCGTCCCCTCCACAGCGTCCTTGGGCAAAGCCCGCCAGGCCTGCATCAATCGGCCCAAACCTTTCTCTGCGGCCTGCAGGGCTTCGTTGGAGAAGTCCAGCGTGCTGCGGTAATGGGCCTGCAGGATAAAGAAACGGATGGTCATAGGGCTGTAGGCCTTCTCCAGTTTGGGATGGTCTCCGGCAAAGAGCTGGGGCAGGGTGATGAAATTGCCCAGGCTCTTTCCCATCTTCTGTCCGTTGATGGTAATCATGTTGTTGTGCACCCAGTAGTGTACACCCTGGGTGCCGCGGGAGGCCACATTCTGGGCAATCTCGCACTCGTGGTGCGGGAACATCAGGTCCATGCCGCCTCCGTGGATGTCAAACTCTTCTCCCAGGTACTTCTCCCCCATCACGCTGCACTCCAGGTGCCAGCCGGGAAAGCCGTCTCCCCAGGGGCTGGGCCAGCGCATAATATGCTCCGGCTCGGCCTTCTTCCAAAGGGCGAAGTCGAAGGGGGCGTGCTTGTCTCCCTGGCCGTCCAGGCTGCGGGTACCTTCCAGGGTGTCGTCCAGGTTCCGGCCGCTCAGAAGACCGTAATGGTGGTCCTGGTTGTACTTCTGCACGTCGAAATAGATGGAGCCGTTGCTCTCATAAGCATACCCGGCCGCCAGAATCTTCTTGATAGCCTCTATCTGCTCAATGATATGGGCCGATGCGCGGGGTTCAATGGAGGGCGACTGCACGTTCAGAAGGCGCATGGCCTCGTGGTAGCGCTCCGTGTAGTACTGCACCACCTCCATCGGCTCCAGCTGTTCCAGCCGGGCCTTCTTGGCAATCTTGTCCTCCCCTTCGTCGGCATCGTGCTCCAGGTGACCTACATCTGTAATGTTACGGACATAGCGCACCTTGTAGCCCAGGTACTTGAGCAGGCGGAACAGGACATCGTACGTCACCCCCGGACGGGCATGACCCAGGTGGGCATCTCCGTACACGGTGGGGCCGCACACGTACATTCCTACATGGCCCTCGTGAATGGGTTTGAAGAGTTCCTTGTTCCGGGAAAGGGTATTGGTAAGGTATAAAGGTCTCATACTGAATTCCACTAAATCGCACAAATATACGCTTTTTTTTGCGTATATTAGCGCTATGAAAAACAGATTGTTCCTTCTCCTCGCACTGGCCGTGGCCCTGCCCCTTGCGCAGGCCCAGGCTCAGCAGAAACAGAATTTATGGCCTTCGCTGAAAGCCATGCCCCATGCCCAGCCGCACCAGATTGCAGCTATGCGGGACAAGGCCCAGGCGCCGGATTTCAAACCGGAGAAAAACCGGATGGCGCATCTGGAATGGTACCCGGCTCCGGAGCACCCCAACGGCGGGTGTATGATCCTGATTTCCGGAGGCTCCTACAACGGCTGCTATGACGTAAAGCCGGTACGGGAATGGAAAGAGATCTACACGACCCTGGGCTATCAGTGCGTGAACCTAGTGTACCGCACCCCCCGTCCGGAAGGCATTCCTCTGTACCAGACCGCCTGGGAGGATGGCCAGCGTGCCGTCCGGCTGGTTAGGAGCGAAGCGGCCAAAAGGGGCTTTGACCCGGAGCGCATCGGCACGGTGTCCATGAGCGCCGGCAGCCACCTGGCCCTTCTGCTGGCCACCAGTTCCCAGACCCGGGCTTATCGGCCCGTAGACAAAACAGACAGCCTCCCCGCCCACCTCAACTGGGCGGTGGTACACGCTCCTGCCTATGTCACTACAGACGCAGAAACGGGCACCAAGGCCACCCGGGAGGGGTACGGCCCCGATGTCAGCCTCAGCAGCGTCTTTCATTTTGATGAAAAAACCTGCCCGATGATCCTTCTGCACGGAGGACAGGACCCTTACTCCCCCAACGGCTCCACCCTGGTATACCGGCAGCTGCGCCGGATGGGCATTCCGGCCGAGGTGCATCTGTACCCCGGCAAGGGCCACGGAGTCCTGGGAACGGAAAGGGCTGTGGAATTCCTCAGGCAGATGGGCTTCCTGGGCACCCTGGAGGCGGAAGTGGATATAATGGACCGCTATGCCTCGGACGAGGCCCGCAGCCAGTACCGGAAAGAACCCCTGTGGCCGGAAGGAAAGATGCCGGACGCCCAGGAGCACCAGTGCCAGCCCTATCTGGAATGGCATTTCCCCAAGAATAAAACCACTGGCGCCATCCAGATCATCTACTCCGGCGGCTCCTATGAGGGCAACGGAACGGACGGTTTTGAAGTGGCGCCCTTCCGGCGGTACCTCAACGAAAAGGGAATGACGGTGGTCACGATGAAATACCGCACCCCGCGCCCGGTGGGGCTGGCCAAACACACATCGGCCTGGGAAGACCTCCAGCGGGCCATCCGGCTGGTGAGAAGCCAGGCGGAGGCGCTGGGCCTGGACCCTCAGAGAATCGGCATTATGGGCAGCTCGGCCGGCGGTCATCTGACGCTGATGGGCGTTACTTCCTCCCGCCACCAGGCATACCTTCCCATAGACGAAGTGGACAAGCTTCCCTGCAACGTTCAGTGGGGCGTGGGCATTTATCCGGCCTATGCCCTAACGGACGGCCTGGACGGCTACAACAGCTCCGGCGGCAATGAAGACAACAACGTCCTGGCCCCGGAATTCTCCTTCGACCTGGACACCGCTCCCCTTCTGATGATCCACGGAGACGCAGACCCGTACGCCGCTATGGCTTCCGTGAAAGTCTGGGAGAAACAGCGTGCTATGGGCATCCAGAGCGAACTGCACACCCTGGCCACCCGAAAACACTGCTTCCAGGACACGGCATCGCCGGGCACTGGAAGCTATACGTGGATGGACAGGATTTGGGAATTCCTGACCGCAAAAGGATTTAACAAGTAAGGCTACTCCCTCACCAAATAGAGGAAAGAGTACAGGCCCCGCTCTCCGGCGTGGTCGTACAGGTTGTTGCCGGGAGGATAGTTCACCACGTGGGTATCCGGGTCTCCCTGCCCCTCAATGCAAAGGGTGGAGGAGCCGCCGCCGTCAAAGTTGATGGCATCGCGGGGATGGAAATTGGCCTCCAGAAACTCCGTGAGCTCCCGGGCGGACATTCCCTCGGAGATGCCGTCCCTCCGGCCGTCTACCACCACCATCAGCAGGTGGTTGTCGTCCGTAATGGCTACGGCCGTGCGGGGATGACGCACGCCCTGGTGCCGGATGGCATCTTCATAATTGAATTTATTCATTTCGGCCTCGGAGTAGAAACCGGCGAAAGACAGCCCTACAGGATTGTGGTTATCTATGAGCATAGGGGCGCTGGTGTAGATATTGGGCACCGCAGAAGCGGCGTAGAAGCTGCGAAGTTCCTCGCGGGTCCTTCCCTTTCCCTCGTAGACGATTGTGGGCTTGCCATCGGCATCGATATAGAAGGCCGCCTCGCTCTTCCAGTTGGGAACGCCCGTTGCCATAATGGTGTTGTTGGGCATATTGAAAAGGTATTCTCCGTCTACTTTCAGGACGATGGAAGCCGGCTCGTAGGCCGCATTCATGGCCACCACAGCTCCCGTTTCCTTGAAAATCCGGGAAGTTACCTTCTTGACGGGAGGAGCGCTGATGCCCATCTTCAGGGCATAGCCCGGGACGGACATATCCCAGTCGGCCACAAAAACCTGCTGGGCGCTCCCGCTGACGGGTTCCAGGCCAGAAAAACTGCGGTACACCAGGCCCGGGGCAATTTCGGTAGACGTCCAGGAACCCTCTTTGGGCCGATAGACGAACTTGGCAATCCGCGAGGACAGGTGCTCCTTGACATCGGCCCACCGGTAATAGGGGCCGCTCACAGGTTCCACCTGGCCAAGGCGCACTTCTTCGCCGTTCAGAAGCACTTTCACCAGGATGTCTCCGCTGCCCTTCCGGGGCTTGTAGAACACATACTGCAGATTGGTGCCCATCGGAGAGCGGAAGGTCTGGAACCAGTATACCAGGTCGTCGTTGGACTTGGGAACCGTTCCAAAACCATCGACGTCCATCAGCATCAGCAGGCTCATCATCACGTGGTCGTGGCCGAAGCGAAGGTGGGCGCCGCGCTTTCCCTCCGACAGCATCGCATCGGCTTTCTCCACCATATCATCCACGATGGAGGCGTTGGGCTGCTGGTAGGGATAGTATTCGCGAAAGCGCTCGTAATTGTCTATTTCCCAAAGCTTTGCATATTCCTCCTTCGTCAGGAGACCGCTCACGTCTATGCGAACGTCCTCCGGGAGGCTGTTCATTCCGCCCACGAACATATAGATGTTGAAGAAGGCGTCGTAAGGGTTCCGGATGCCAAGGGCCGAATCCGGATTCTTGAACAGGCGGGCCAGTACCTTCGTATACTCCGGGAAATGGCGGAAGAAGAAAGCATCGGAGCCTTCCTTATAGGGAAGTTTGACCTCCGGCCCCTTGTAGCGGAAAGGGTTGGAGCCCGAATTGGGCCGGGTGGCCTGCACGTCCGTCAGTCCCTGGTGGGCATACACGTGCACGAGAGGGGCTTCGCGGGAAACAGAAGAGCAGAACGAGTTCATACTGATGATGGACCGTACGGAGGGGCTGGAGCACGCATCCACCTCACTCCCCTTTCCAAAGGCCGAAGGGTAATTCTTTACCATCGTGCGGGCTATCTCCTGGTGCTGTTCCCAGCCCAGAGGGGTGAGGTCTCCCACCCTGTAGCGCACCTGGTCCCAGAAAGGCTGGCAGCGGTTCAGAAGATCTTCTCCGTATGGGGTGAGGTTTCCGGCTTTCTGTCCTTCAGCGAGCATATTCAGAAGCACCGTATAGGCCTTTTCCGTGTAGGCGTAACGGGATCCGTGACGGCCATAATGGCTCACATACACGGCTTCGTACCCCTTAGGGGCCGGCGTTAACTCCTTCGGGGACAAATCTATTATACAGTCCAGCCCGGAACTCTTGTTCCACGAGGCCAGAACCTCTTCCCTTACGCCCGTCCGCTGGGCCAGCAGGCCTACGCAAAAAAGGAGCGACAGACCGGTCAAAAAGACTTTTTTCATAGCTAAATCAGAATTTTACCGTAACCAGAACAGGGAAATGGTCACTCAGGTTGGCTGTACCATTTATCAGTACCTGCCTACGGACCACTTCCACCGGCGCAGCGGCCTTGAAGGCAAAGATGTAATCTATGCACTTTTTGGGCTTCACCGTAGAATAAGTGAGGTCTGTGCCGGAGAGCAACTCCCAGCAATCCTGGGCCAGGGCGATGACATCGCTGCTGGGAAGGACATTGAAGTCTCCGCAGAGGAACACCGGCTTGGAGCAGCCGGAGTAAACGGTGGTAAACCACTCGTTGATGGTACGCATCTGTGCCATCGCAGCATCCAGGCTGCGATGGTCCAGGTGCGTGGATGCAAACACACAGTCTTCTGTTTCCACTACGGCCACACTCCGGGCCTCGGAACCGTCTTCCTGGGGAAGGGAAATCCGGTTGACCGACGAAACGCTTTTTCGGGAAACTACTCCGTTGCCATACGCGCCTCCCTTGTAAGGAATGGCACGGGCAAAATGGTAGGCCCAGTCCTGGCCCAGCGCCTCGGCCAGGTCTTTCACCTGGAAGGCGCTGTGCCGGCCGTTGCAGCTGTCAAGTTCGTTCAGGGCTACCAGGCTGGCGCCCTCTTTCAGAATCAGTCGTGCTACATCCGTTGTAGTATTCTCCTCAAACTTGGAAAAAACTCCAACATTATAAGACATTAAAGACAGGGTGTGCTGTTCTTTCTTCCCTGTGCAGGAAAGCATCAGAAGAAGAGGCAGGACGAGAAGAAAGCTTTTTTTCATTATTCTTTTAATCTATGACTTGCTGTTTTCGTTTCCAGTTCAGGACGGGGAGCAGGAAGGAGATAACAGCGGTCCCCAGCCAGAACCAACCGGCATAGGTATAGTCGTGCACTCCATCAACCATATTGTTGTCCAGAAGGATACCCGTTATCACATTCTGCAGGCCGGCCGCCGCATAAGAGGCCAGCCCCATTATACCCAGGGCCGCACCGGTGGCCTCGCGGGGCACCAGGTCAATGGCCATCAGGCCGCCCACGAAACTGATGAGGACGCCGATGGCTATACCGAACAGGACCATCGCCAGCACGTTCACCCACCGGGCGGGGCCGCCGAACAGGAACAGGGCCAGGGCCACAGCTTCCAGCACGCCGGCGGCAAAGGCCGGGTACTTGCGGTCTCCGCGGAACAGGACGTCGGACAGCCAGCCGGAGACTACCGTGCCGATGATGCCGAAGATGGGATTGATGCCGATGATGGCGGCTGCGCCGGCCAGGTCGTAGCCCTTGGCCTCCTGGAGGAAGATGGTTCCCCACTCGTTGATGGCATATCGGCTCATATACATAAAGGCGCTGGCTCCCGCCAGGATCCACACGCCGGGATTCCGCACCACGGCGGCTTGCATTTTCTTGGTCTGGGCCCTTTTCTGCTCCGGACTCAATGTTTCCTTTTCGTCGGCCTCTCCGGAGAGGATTTCAATGTGCGGAAGGCCCTTGGATTCCGGAGAATCGTGCAGGAACAGCAGGATGATGACTACACCTACCACACCGGCCAGGGCGGCTCCGAAAAAGCCCCATTTCCAGCCCAGCGCGGCCACCAGCATCCCCACAAACACAAAGGACAGGCCTTCGCCGATGTTATGCGAAGAGCTGAAAAAGCCGTAGTACGTGCCGCGGATGCGAAGGGGGAACCAGCGGGACAGCGAGATGATGGCCGGCGGGGCGCCCATAGACTGGGCGGCGCCGTTCAGGGCCCAGCAGATGGCAAAGGCCACAAAGAGGACCGAATTGGCCATCCCTCCATTGAGGGCACTTACGCCCAGCACGCCCATAATGAAGTTCATGAGCACGGAAATAGTCAGGCCCGTGGCCATAAAGCGCTTGATGTTGGAGCTGTCGGCCAGGAAACCGCTGAAGAGTTTGCAGATGGCGTAGGCCCAGTACAGGCACGCGCCGATGATACCCAGCTGGGTGGCGTTCAGAAGGCCCGCGTCTATGAGCGGCTGCTTCATTACGCCCATCGACAGGCGGCAGACATAGTACAGGGCGTAGCCGAATGTGGCCGCCAGGAACGTCTGCATCCGCAGGCGCTTGTAGGTCTTGTCTACCTTCTCTGCCGGGACCGGAGCCACTCGGGCCCCCGTTTCCATCTTGAAGAAATCTATGACACTCATTGAAAGTCTATAATTAACACCTCATCCTGAGCATTGAGGATGACATTATCTTCATAATCGGAGATGGATCCCATAATGAAGGATTCCGTCTTCAGGGCAACCACCTCAACGATAGGGGCAGAATAAGCAAGTTTTTTATTGTTGTCTTTCATTTCCGTAGAGTTTTGGAGGTTACTTTATTTTTTGGGAACAAGCACGATGAAAGTATCCCGTGCACGCTCACCACCGTGATCAACTACTCCACCGGAGGTATAATTGTCACAAGGATAGTTCACCACGTGTGTGGTGGGATCTCCCAGGTCTTTAACGCACATAGTTGTAGAGCCGCCGCCATCCAGGTTCAACATATCCCTGGGGCCGAAATACTCCGCCATATAACGCGTGAGCCACTCCGCACTCATTCCATAGCCCCGCTTCGTAGATTCGGCATAACGTCCGTCGCAGGCGATCAGCAGCAAATGGGGCGTCACCCCATCCGGGTAGGCAATGCCAACCGCCGTACGGGGGTACTTGCCATCCTGATGCTTCCCGGGAGACTCCGATTTTTCCGTAGAAGGGTTACGGGTAACAAACGAATTCCCGAACTGGGTATAGTTGGCTGTCAGCATAGGCGCACTGGACACAAATGCTGGCTCACCAGAACAGGTTCCGAGATTGTAGAACAAACGTTCATCGTAAATGCTTTTGACGGTAGTCCCGTTCCCATCATTATCAATGCAGCCTCCACTATAGGAATCATACGCGATACGGACGCCCTGCTTGCCGTCGAAGTAAACAGCACCGTCATTTTTCCAGTTGGGGACTCCGGTATCCATAATGGTATTGTCGGGCATAAAGGAATAGGAATAACCGCCCGGATAATCTGTAAGGACACCTGTAGATGCTTCCAGGTGTACATTTGTCCTAACGGCAATGGATGCCTTCTCGTAGCCACAATTGATGGCCGCGACCGCTCCGGTCTGGGCAAAAACGGTTGACGTCACGGAAGTAGGGTGAACAACGACCAATTTCACTTCGTAATCAGTCTTGGTAAGGTCGTAGTCGGTCACATAGACCTCCTGCCACCTTGTACCGCCACCATCCATCCACGATTCCGTAGGTTTTCCGTAAGCGTGATAATACCTTATGCCTTCACCCACCTGTGTGACATCCCAGGTAACACCATTCTTTTCCCCGGCTTCGGGGAAGGCGCGGTCTGTATTGACACCCCTAGGGACGTTGACATCCCCGCTTGTGGTGGCCGCTACCGGCTCGGTTGCACCGGTCAAAACCGGAATGTCACCGGAAAGGTCCCAGACGGCCTCATTCCAACCAAGGGACTTGGCTACAGTCGAGAGTCTTGTCGAGGAGGCCGCCTGACCGTGATAAGGCGACAGGTCCTTCAGAAGGCCGGGATTGGGATTGGTAACCGACAAAGGATTGTCCGGCGTAGCGTTATTCTGGTCATAAAGCGTAAGACTGGGGTTGAAATCCATAAAGGCCATATTGGGATTACGCTTACAGTCCATCAGGTATGTATGACGGGAGGTATAAGCCAGAATGGCACCGGAACTCCAGTAAGAGTGACTTTCATCGCCCATAGTCCTTGTGGTCAGGCCTGTCTGCCAGGCAATGCAACCTTTTACCACGTTGTTGGGGTAAGTTGTATCGTAATTGCCTTGGGTGTCATCCAAGTTGCAGTGTCCGGCAATGCCTCCCAGGCAACGATCGGCACTTACCGAAGCGGTAGAGAAGCAGTTTATTATTTCACTCTGGCTGATGGTCAGACCGCCAATAATACCGCCCACGCGCTGGGGTCCGGAAACACTGCCGCTGGTCCAGCAATTCTGGATGATGAGCGGCAAATTACAGTCAACACCCACAAGGCCCCCGACATAATAATCGCTGTCAGAGGATGTATTAACAATAACATCCGCCGAACAGGAAGATATCACGGCATTCCCGGCACGTCCGGCGAGGCCTCCCGTACCGCGGTCACCTATGCCCGTCCTTATCACCGTACCTTGTACGTGGACATTACTGACAATGGCACTTTTCGAAGGATACCCGCAATAACCCGCCAGAATGCCGGTCACAGTTCCGTTCGTAGAGCTGGTCATCGCATTGATAAAACTCACATCAAAGCACTCGCCATACAGCAGGCCGAAAAAGCCCGGTTTATTGCCACCGACGCATTTGAAATTGCTGATGACGTGGTTATCGCCGTCAAAACTGACAGGACGGTCGTACGGACTCTGTGTATTCAGCGAAACCCACGGCGTTTTCTCCAGATAGGCCTTCATATCGATATCATCGACGAGCCGGAAGTACTTCTTCTGCTCGGAGGCAAGCACGCTGCGCATATTGTCCAGCTGCTTGGCAGTGGCAATCAGATAAGGGCTGGCCGGGGTTCCGTCACCACCGGCGAAGAGCTGCTCGGTAAAGCCGCCGGCAATGGCAATGATGTTTTGGGTGCCGGCTTTGATGGCATTGTCGGCCGACAGGGTTTTGGTGACCGAATAGTAGCTGCCACCGGCATCATACACCGCTATGGTGAGCTCCGTACCGGCCGGGAGGGGCATATCGTCCCAACTGCTGGGGGCATAGGCGGTAAGAACGTGCTCGGTACTAAGGTCTACGCCTTCGATATTCACCGACACATTGACGTTCGGAGCCGTAAGCACCACCTTGGACGGTTTTGTCAAGGCATCCGGCAGCGTAAGCACGAATTTCACAATTCCGCCCAGTTTGACCGTGGTGCCGGGATGGGCGCTCGCCCACTCCTGGGAGAAAGTAATCTCCGGAAGATCGGCCTTGGGCACGTGGGCCAACAGCGCTGTAAAGAACAGGTGTTCCGTACTTCCGTTCCCCGTTTGAAGAAGAGTTTCACCGGCTTCCGCCTCCGCTACAGACGCATACGAACCCGGACAGACTATGTTGAAATAGTCCCCCGCCACTTCGTAACCGGAGAATGTGGCCACGTGGTCGGTGAAGCCGTCTTGAATAACGTAGACTTCACTCGCGGCGGTATAGCCGGCGTTGATGACGCGGATGTTGTCGTTTGCCTGCCAGGCAAGGTGCAGGCCGATACCCGATTCGGGCACGGAAAAAGAGGCTTTGGAAAGAGGCTCTTCCGGTATGCCTGCACGGATGATAAGACGGGGACGTTCCTTCACAAAGGCTTGCTCTCGCAGGCATCCAACCATTGCCAGGGCAGAAACGACAAAAAGCAGAAACGGTAAAATTCTTCTCATTTTAACAGATTCTATTTCAGGATCTTCTGCACAATTTCTTCCATCACCGTATAGGCGTCGGGATTGGGATGGAGTCTATCATACAGACAAAATTCATCTTTGAGGGAATAGCCGTCTTCGGCCACAAGGGCCGGATAGTAATCACAGTAGATAAAACCCTTCTCGTCGGCATATGCCTTGATCATTTTGTTCAAGGCTACAATATGGGTTCCTTTCTCGTGGGGGGTAAGCCGGGAATAGGTCATGTTGCAGGGGGTCACCGAGCACAGCACCACCTTCATGTTTTTGGCGGCGGCCTGTTCGGCCATAGACTTGAGATTGGCCAGGATCTGGTCTTTGGAAATGCCCTGGGCCAGGTCATTGGTGCCGCCCATAATCACCACCCAGGTCGGATCCTGTGAAAGGACGTCATTCTGGTAACGTGCCAGCATCTCATCCGTTCTCTGTCCGCTTACCCCTTTGTCAACATAGTTATTCTGGGTGAAGAAACCGGCGTGCCAGGTAATGACAACCTCATCACCGGAGATACTCATCCAGGAGGGAAGCGGATCCACAGGAATGATTACCTTCTGGTTCTCCTTCAACTTACGGGATACCAGGCCCCACTGCCAGGTGATGCTGTCTCCGATAAATATTGCCTTGGGACCCTTATGGGCCGCGGCCGGGTCCGGAGTCTTAGGACTGATATCGTAGTTATAGTCGCTTTTGGCCGCGCAGGAGACTGCCATCAAGGCAGTCCCTACGATTGCGGCCAGCAGAAATAGTCTGCGTTTCATAACTTACTTTTTAACAACCACAAAGAAGGTGTCACGGGGGCGCTGGCCGGCGTGGTCCGGGCCACCGCTTTCCTGGGGAGATCCGTCTTTGCCCGCGGAGCTTTTGTTATCACAGGGGTAATTCACCACGTGCGTCTCAGGGTCTCCCTGACCCTTGACACACATAGTGGAGGAGCCGCCACCATCCAGGTTGAGGGCATACTGCGGGTTGAAGTTATTCACCAGGAATTTGGTAAGATTCTTGGCCGATATGCCCGTGGCAAAATTACTCCGGCGTCCATCTACGACGATAAACAGCACGTGGTTGTCCTCCGTCTTGGCTATGGCTGTACGTGGGTTGGTATTGGACCCCTGGTGATTAAAGGGATTTTCAGAGACATCGGGGCCCCACTGGGCTTTGGGGTGCTTATCACAGAACTGCTCTCCAACCGGCTCATAATCATCAATGAGCATAGGAGCGCTGGTGATGAAAGTATTCTCGCCCTTGGCCCGTTCCGCATAAGTGGTACGCCACTGGGCCAGCGTCATATCCTTTCCGGTGAACTCAATACGGACGTCCTTGTCCTGATTCAGATAAATGGCCGCCTCACTCTTCCACTGAGGGACACCGGTGTCGCCAATGGTGGAGGCGGTGATGGTGGAAAGAGTGGTTCCATTCACCTTCAGGTACAGCGCCGCTTTTTCGTAACCAGCGTTGATGCAGGCAATGGCATTCTCCTTCGCAAAAACCTTGGACGCAGTGGTAGTAGGGCTGTAGTAACCCAACTTCAACGAGTAGGGCTTAGCCATATCTATATCCGTAACGTAGATGTGCTGTTTAGCCCCCGTGACACTTTCCTTTCCGTCAAAGGCATAATAGGTGATACCGTCTTCGATGACAGTCACCGTCCAGCCGTTACCGGCCTCAGGACGTACCACCTTGCCGCGGTTGGCATCCCAGGGATGCGTTCCACCGGGTTCTTCTCCACCTCCTCCCGGAGTCACCGGTGTGGGTGGAGGAGGAACACTGGAGCCGGAATCATTCCCCTTGGTGCAAGCAAGCACCAGGGGGAACAAAACCAGCAATAAGTATAAACGCTTGAAATTCATTGGTTTACTTTAGTTTAGGGGCGTCGCCGCTCAAATCCCACACCTCTGTGCTCCAGCCCATTTCAGTAGCTTTTGCAGAAATAGTGCCTTCGGCACCGGCGTAGTTATCCTTCACTTCGGTGGATTCTTCCTTGATGAAGCCGGCAAAAGGCAGGGTGGCATTCCAGCCGATGCAGTAAGAGATAGCGGCGGTATTCACATCCACGCTACCGGCAAAGATACCAACTTTGGCGTCGGTACCGTTCACCTCTCCGGCTGCGTAGCAGCTCCTGACGATGATGTTACCCTTGGCGATACCCAGGAAGCCGCCAATATTGGCTTTGCTGCCTCCTTCCACCTTCATGGTAGAGTAGCAGTCCGTAATCTGGGCCTTGACCGTGGCGTTGCCCTCGGGATAAGCGGCAAAGCCGGCAACCTGCGTATTGTTGGCAGTAATGACACCACCTATAACGGCGCACTTGTTGATGTTGGGGCCATAGTCTACCCCTACGAATCCGGCCGAGTTCTGTCCGGCGGCAATGGTTGCATTTTCAACCACGCAACGGGTGATCTCGGAGCCATCGAAGCGTCCGGCCTGGCCGACAAACCCGGCCACACGGTTGGAGCCGGCAGCATCGATGGTAACATCCTTGACCGTGCAGCTTTCCATCACAGCCATCTGGTTGATATTGGCCACGAAACCGCCCACATACCGTACATTGGCGGTGGGAGCCACCGTACTGTTTTCTATGACGCAGTTCTTGAAATAGGCAGAAGGGCCTTCGGAAACGCCCGCAAAACCACCCACATTGTTCACAGAACCGGAGACGGAGGAGTTCTTGACAGTAACATCCGTCACGAAGCAGGGCACCAGGTTGTCCTTCGTTCCCACGTAGGCAGCCACTACGCCGGCCACATTGGCTCCGGCCGCAATCTGGGCTCCTTCGAAGGTGACATTCTTGATGGTACCATAGAGCACACCGGCGAAACTGGCGTAAGCAGACTCACCCACCGTGAGGTTGGAGATGGTGAATCCCTTGCCATCAAAGTGCAGGAACTTGTCAAAGCTGCCTGTATTATTCAGCGGGGTCCATTCAATGTCTTTCAGGTCAATGTTGTCACCCAGCTCGAAGTAACGGGTTTCACCGGAGGCCATATCGTCGGGCATATATTTCATCTGCTCGGCGGTCATGATAATCCAGGGCTTTTCTTCCGTACCCTTACCGGAGGCATAGTGGCTGGGCAGTAGCCAACCCGTATTGTCTACATTGAAAACGTTCACTACACCGGTAGTCAGGACAGCCTCCTCGGAAATAGTAACGTCCTTCTCAATGGTGTTGCCAGCGGTTTTCACACTCACGGTGAGAACAGTGCCGGCGGCGACACTGGCCTCATTCCAGGAGGTAGTGAGCCAGGCGGTAAAGCTGTGCTTGGCATCCGGAGTTCCGTCTTCCACGGCAAGATCCAGTTTATTCACCTTGGATCCACCGTTTCCTTTGAAGAAGATGGCATCTTCAGCAGCTATGGAGACGCCCTTCACGGCGGTCACAGTGTCCGGGAGGTCGATAACCATCTTCAGGACGCCGGTCTGCAGGATGCCGCCTCCGTGTTCCTCGGCCCAGGCCGGGGTGAAGGAGAAGCTGAAGTAGTCGTCCACGCCCACAAGGGTGGCCACGTATTTCAGATGATCGTACCCGCCGTTGCCCTTCTGCGTCTGGCTGCTCCAGTCAAAAGAGACGGCGTTTTCGGGATAGGCGATGGTGAAGCTTTCACCAGCGACGGGACGGCCCGTGAACTCGGCATACTTGGAAGTGAAGCCATCGTTGATGGTGTAGATCTGGGTATCTTCCTCACCGGTGACGGCCAGTTTGTCGCCGGCCTGCCACCCCCAGGAAAGGCCCACGAAGGGACCGGCCTTGGTGTCGGCATCGGGCATGACAGCCTTGATGGTAATCAGGTCTGTCCCCTCCTGCGGGGCCGGGAGGTCCTTACCCGCTTCCTTTACGCAGGAGAGGGCGGCCATACCGGCAAGCAATGCTATAATATATTGAGTTGTTTTCATGCCTGATTGAGTTAATTAATTAAACGGAACCTCAGGGAAGTCGGGGAGCTGACCGCCGGTGGTGTCATCGGACACGGGGGCATCTCCACCCTTGAAGAACGGAAGATCTCCGGACAGATCCCAGATCTCTTCACTCCAGCCCAGGGCCTTGGCCACCTGAGAGGCCGTAGCGCCGGCTGCGGCAGCCTTGCCGTGATAAGGGAAGTTATAGTTGGTGGAACCGGGGCTCTCAGCCTTCTCCACCAGCGGAGATTCGGGGCTGGAGTTGGCCTGGTCGAACAGCGCATTGGTGGTGTTGCCGGGGCAGTCGCTGAACACCAGGTCTGCACGGCGATAGCAATCAATATGGTAGTTCTTCAAGGCGGTGTAGCCGATAATGGCTCCGGCGCTGTAGTGGACGCTTTCATCCGCTACATCGGAATAGATGGACTGGTTCCAGGCGATGCACCTCTCGATATGGTTGTTGATCAGAGCGGTGGCGTTGCCGGACTTGTCACCCTTGATGGCATTACCCACAATGCCGCCGTACTGGAACTGGGCGTGCACCGAAGCAGTAGTGTAGCAGTTGATGATAGCGCACTCATTTACCTTGTAGGAAAGCATACCGCAGATTCCGCCTACCATACGGTTACCGGAAATGTCACCGGAGGTCCAGCAGTTGGAGGTGACGCTCTTCTTGCCGGACGGAGAATCGTCGTATCCGTAGATTCCGCCCACATCGTATTTGCCGGTGGCGACAATGATCACATCGGCCGAACAGGCGTCAATGATGGTCTCGGAAATAATACCGAGCAGACCGCCCGTGCCGTGGGCTTTCTTGTTCTCGATTCTACCGGAAACCGATACGTTCCTTACCTCCAGAGGCATGCCTTCACCACCGCCATAGCTGGCGATGATACCCATCGGAATGCCGTCCACGACGGTAATCTTGGCGTTCTCCACCTTCAGGTTCATCACCTTGCCCACTGCGCCCTCGAACAGGCCGGTGGCCGCGGTAAGGTTGGAGATGGTGTGTCCGTCACCGTCCAGGCTGAACGGCTTGTAGGGAGCGCTGTTGATGGCTTTCCAATCGGTCTCACCGGACAGATCCAGGTCTTCTTCCAGCTTGAAGTATACCATGGAACCTTCCACCAGTTTGGCGTCCATAGCCTTGAAATCCTCCACGGAAGCAATGGTATAAGGGTTGTTCTCGGTACCGGGGCCATAAGGATCGTAATCGCTGGCTTTCAGGATTACGTAAGCAGCCAGGGTATCGGCCACAGACCAGTTTTCCGTCTGCTTGGCCTTGTCCAGGGTGACAGGGAGAATATAGGTAACGCCCTGCTCCAGACCGGAAGCCGTCACTCTCAGGCGAGCCGTGGTGGAAGCGGTGGCATAACGGGGAATCATCACCTCGTTGGTCACGAATTCATAGGCCGATCCGGGGCACATCTGATAGGAAGTACCGTGGGCCTGGTTGTAAGTAGATACAGCGTCAGGGTCTGCCTTGAAGCTGAAATTCATGGTGATATCGGTCACGTTACCCTGGAAGGCACAGGCCTTCAGCGAGTAAGTTTTATTGCCGCTGGGGGTAATCTCCACCGGAGTCTTGTCACCGGGGATATCGGCATAGAAGACGCCGGTCATTGTGGGCTCGTCGCCTCCTTTCTTTTCCTTCTGGCAGGAGGATATCGCCGCCACGGCAAGAACCGTCAGTAGGATGTATGTAACTGTCTTTTTCATGGTGCAAAATCAATTAGAAGGATAAACCGTCATCCCAACCCGGATTCTGGGTAAGGGCGCCGTGAGTAAGGTTGCGGTCGTCGGTAGGGATAGGATACAGGTAGTCCTTGTTCTCATCCCAGCTGCGGGCCGTATTGCCGTGCAGGACGATGAGTCCGGAAGTACCATTCTTCAAGAAGATGTCCTTGCCCAGTTCCTTGGCTACGCCCACGGTCCTGGAGGTAGCAGACTCAGTGAATATTTCAAGGTCGTCCGTTCCGTTCTGGTCTACATCATAGACACCTACGGCCGGGAAGTACATTCCATAGAAAGGAGCCTCGAACATCTCGCCTTCCTTCCAGCGCATAATATCGTAGTAGCGGAAGCCCTCCTGGCAAAGCTCTACTCCGCGCTCGCGACGGATTTCCAGGATAACGCCCTTGTTGGCATCGTTGGAAAGAACGATGTTCTGATAGCCGCCGTAAGCCGGATTCGTGAGGAACGGATCGGGGTTGGCATTGGCTGCATCCTTGGACAGGGCGGGCATATTCACACGCTTGCGAAGCTGGTTCACGGAGATATCCAGGTCTTCCTGGGTAAGGGCACCCATCTCGGCCCTGGCCTCTGCATAGTTCAGGTACACCTCGGCCGTGCGGAAGAGGTTGATGTCGATGTCGGAGGCGTTGTTGGTATCCTGCTCCTTCACGGTGAGATACTTGTCGGGGTGGTAACCGCTGAAGGTAACCTTGAAGTCGGGAGAGGTGGTAGCGGATTCGCCCATACGCTTGTAACCGGGGGTGCGGATACTCTGGGCCAGACGGGGATCGCGGTTAAGCGTCTCGGTCATAAAATCCATGCTGTCCCAGCCGGCGATGTCCGTAAAGCGGGAACCATCCACCATCAGGAAACTGGCAAAGAGCTTCTTGGTCATGGCGGGGCAGCCGCGGGAACCGGTGGTCTGGGCACTGCCGGAATTGTGGATAACGCCGTAATTGGCATTGTAGTCACGGGCCAGGATAACCTCGTCCATCAAATCTACGGCATTCATGGTGTGGAAGAGTTCCCAGTAATTCTTATGCAGGCCGTAGCCGCTGGACTGGATAAACTCCTTGGACACCTTGGCGCACTCTTCCAGATACCAGTTGTAAGGTTTGGCATCGGAAGGGAGTGTCTGGAGGAACACGTCTCCCGCGTGGTACTTGCGGAAGGTACCTTCGAACAGCAGGAAACGGGACTTCAGGGCCATCGCAGTCCATTTGGTCACCTCGTAAGCGCTCTTGGTATTGGGAAGGTTCTCGATGGCAAAGTCAATATCCTCGATCATCTTGCCCATAATGAACTCACGGGAGTCGCGGGGACGGTTCAGCAGTTCGGTTTCGGTAGAGCCGATGGTCTTGTCGTACCACGGGACATCGCCGAAGCGTTTTACCTTCTCGAAATAGAAATAGGCACGGAAGAAGCGGGCCAGGGCTTCGTACCTGACGCGAACAGCCCTATCGTCGCAATGCTCCAGGTCTTCCAGGAGCGTATTGATATTGCGGAGGGCGCCCCAGCTCCAACCGCCACCGCTGGCGGGAACGGTACGTTTGCCCAGTTCCTCGTTGGACAGGTTGTTCTGGGTATAATGGTCATCATTGCCCAGGTAGATGGCGTCCGCCGCCGGGAAATTCTCGTAGAAAGTAATGGCAAACGCCTTCAGTTCGCTCTCGTTCTTGAAAAAAGTATCCGGAGTGAGCCTGTCTTTGGGCACGGCGTCCAGAAGGTCGTCGCAAGCGGTGAAAGCGAACCCGGCAAGCACTATAAGAACAGGAAATAATATCTTTTTCATGGCTGGATTCATTAGAGGGTTATATCAATACCGAAGACGAAACTCTTCTGCCAAGGATACAGACGGAGGTTACCGCCAGTCATGGCCATTTCGGGATCCACGTACTTGCCGTGGAGACCGGGGGCCCAGTAGAAGAGGTTTTCACCGGAGAAGTAGATACGCAACTTGTCAATGGAAGCCTTCCTGGTTATCTTCTGAGGAAGAGTATAACCGAAGGTAAGGTTCTTAAGACGCAGATAGCCGATGTTCTGCAGGTAGCGGTCGTTCACCACACCCAGCGGACGGTTGGCGTTCATAGCAATGTAGCCACGGGGACGCGGGTAGAAGGCGTTGGGATTCTCCTCGCTCCAGCAGTCGTTGAGGAAGTCCTTGGGGATGAAAGTCATATAAGGACGGGCGTAGGGACCCCAGAAGGCACGGGCGTCGGCACCGGGATACCAGTCCATACGGCCGATACCCTGGAAGAAGACGGCCAGGTCGAAGCCGTTCCAGTTGCCGGTGAGGTTGATACCGTAGTTGAAACGGGGCTGATTGTTACCTATGATCTGCCAGTCACCGCTGTCACCCACCTTTTCAGCGCCCTTGTTGATAGAGCCGTCGCCGTCCAGGTCGGCGAACTTCATATCGCCGGCGAACAGGCCATCCGGGAAAATCTGGGCGTCGTTGACTTTGGACTGGTCAACGGTATAGCCCTTGGCTTCTTCATCGGTGGCAAAGAGGCCGTCGATATGGTAGCCCCAGATGTCACCGTATTTCTGACCTACCCAGTAGTTCTTAGCGAAGAGCTTATCGGGGTTGTTGAAACGGGTGATATGGGAGACATAGTCGCTAAATATGACGTTCACACCATAGTTGAAAGGCTTGCCGCCCATCTTGAAAGAATCTCTCCAGCCGATGGTAAACTCATAACCCTTGGTACGGAGGTCGGCCACATTCTCCTTAGGAGCAGAAGCGCCATACACGGCAGGCAGAGCTTCACCGGCGGTGAGCATATCCTTGGTATCACGGATGTAAGCTTCCGCGCTCACTTCCAGCCGGTTTCCAAAGAATGCCATATCAATACCCAGGTTGCTCTGAATAGAACGCTCCCAGGTGAGACCGGAGGAAACGGGGGCGCTGATAGAAGCCTGAGGCAGGTTTGCACCGCCCAGGAGGTACGAGGATTTGCCATCGGTAGAAATAGTCTGGATGGCAGGATAGTAGCTGCTCATCTGCTGGTTACCCAACTGACCATAGGAGAAGCGGATCTTGGCATTGTCCCACCAGCTTCTGAGAGGCTGGAAGAAGGGCTCCTCGGAAAGTCTCCAACCAATGGAGGCCGAGGGAGAGAATACCCAGCGGCTTCCGCGCAGGAAACGGGAAGAACCGTCGTAACGGCCATTCAGTTCCAGGAGGTATTTACCTTTATAATCATAGTTTACGCGGGCAAAGTAACCGGCGGTCTTCAGTTCGTTCTGGCCACCGCTGGTTTCCTGACGCTTCCTTCCGTCGGGATCGTTGGGATCGGGACCCACCAGATCCTGGTCATTGAGTTCCGTAGAATAGAGGTAGTAACCTGTCAAACCAAGGTCCTTGATCCAGCGCGTCTCGTAGTTGACGCCGGCCATGACCTTAAAGTTGTGAGCCTCTTTCCAGCTATGCTCGTAGGTGGCATACAGGTTATACACCTGATAAATATTGGTGTTCACACTTTCCGTAAGGACGTCGTAGAAACCATCCTTGTCGTTTTTCACCTGGATTACGCCCGGATACTTTGAATACTCTCCCTCTACGGAACGGTTCATATAGCGGTTGAACTTGAGGGCGTAAGTATAGTCGCCCTTGATGGTGAAGCCCTTGAAGGGGGTAATGGTGAAATCCACGGTTTCTGCTATGTTATCCACCTTATCCTGGTTGAAGTGATCGCTGTTAAGGATCATCATAAGGCCGTCCATAAGCTCATAACCGTTGTACTTGGTGGTGTACACCTGGGTACCGTCGGGGTTTTGGGCAGGGAAACTGGCCAGGGCGTGAGCCGTGCTCTTGGCAAAGTTGTTGTTGATGCCGCCCTGACCCGGATAGAAATAAGAGCTGTTGAAATAACTGGTGTTGGAACCGATGCGCAACCAGTCCGTCACATCGAAGGAAATCTTTGCACGCAGGTTCACACGCTTGTAATTATCGGGTTTCCCCTTAAACATACCCTGCTCGTACACGTAACCGCCGGATACCAGATAATTGACGGCACCGGTGCCGCCGCTCATAGTAATGGTGTGACTGGTGGTGGGCTTGATATCGTTGTAAAGAACGTGGTACCAGTCCGTATTGGCATAATAATTATATACATCCTGGCCATTCTCCTGCGAAATCACCACCCAGGGACGCGCCGGATTTTCCACTACGTCGTTACGGCGGATCCAGAGTTCCTGCATATCGGCATCCGAGTAATTTGCGTACTTGGTGCCGGGGCTGTAGGTGCTCCAGAATAAATTATTAAGGTATACAGAGTCATAACCGCGGCTTTCATACTCGGTAGAGGTGGTGGGAGCAGTAAAACCGACACGGCCACTGTAAGTAACCTTTGCACGTCCGTCTTTTTCCTTGCTACCCATCTTGGTGGTGACGAGGATAACACCGGCAGAACCCTTTGCACCGTATATGGCGGCAGCCGCCGCATCCTTGATTACGGAGATATTGTCCACATCGGCCGGATTAATATACTGGATATCACCTTCCACACCGTCGATGAGCACCAGGGGGGAACCGCCGTTGATGGAGTTCCAACCACGGATATTAAGCGAAGCGGCCTGGCCGGGACGGCCGGAACCGGAGGTAATGTTCAGTCCCGGGACGGTACCTTGGAGCATATGGCCCACATCCAGGGCTGTGCGGTCCTGAAGGGATTCCGCCTTCAACACCGAAACGGCACCTGTGAGGTTTGCCTTCTTGGTTGTACCGTAACCAACAGCCACGGCATCCTGCAGGACAAAGCTGTCTTCCTCCAGGGTAATTTCGATACGACTCCGTCCGTTCACGGGGACCTGCTCGGTCTTGTAACCCAGGCAGGAGACTTCCAGTACGGCTCGGGCAGAAACATTGATGGCGAAATTACCATCAACATCTGTTACAGCGTTGGCACCTTCGGCCTGGACCACAGCCCCCACAACGGGGCCTATGGCGTCACGCACGGTACCACTCACTGTTTGCTTCTGCGCAAAAGCGCTAAGTGACACTGCCAGTCCCACAAGGACAGACAGCGCGGAGAACAGTTTTTTGTGTAACATTGTTTTTATCTTAAATTGATTAGTTATAGCGGTGGTTTGCTAACGCAAATATCACTACACACGCGCGATTTTTCAATAGTAGTACATCGATTAGTAGAGCTACATAGCCGCCTCACGAATATTGACGCATTGATTTTCAACTATTTGCAAAATATTCGCAAGGATTAATTAGTAGCCGCCTAGTACACGTGATTTACTACTATTTTTGTAATTTTGCACAGACAAAAGCCATCACTATGCACAAACTCCTTTGCATCCTCGCCCTGTGTATTCCCCTTGCCGTGGCAGCCCGCAGCGGAAGCACGGACCAGACCCTGCGTAAAGCATTGAAAGAACTGGACTTAGCCCTAGAGCGCCAGGCCGAATACGACCAGACAAAGCAGTCCTCCATCTCGCAATTCAAGCAAAGACACGGATCCTTTACATCACCGTTGGATTATTACCTCTATATGGATGGCCTGTATGAAGAATACACAAGCTTTGATGTAGACTCTGCCTACTACTACGCCCACAAAAAGCTGGAACTGGCCCGGGAGATGAAGGAAGGAGCCCTCATCCACGACGCATCCCTGGATCTGGCCCGGCGCTATATGACTTCCGGGATGTACTTCCGCGCTACCGCCCTGCTGGAAGAACTTGCAGACTACCCCGGCATTACGGCAGAAGAAAAGGCCCGGGAATTCCAGACCCTCCACTCCCTGTATCATTATATAGCTCTCAACAACAGGGATGTGGTCCTTCAGCCCTATTACCGGGAACGGGAGCGCTACTACCAGCAGCTGAGCGGAGAGAACTACTCCCCCGAACAGATTACCTATTATACCATCAAAATCAATATGCTGCTGTCGGAGGGGAGAAACCGGGAAGCCCGGGAGCTGATGGAATCTTTCGAAAGGAACTACAGCCAGAATACCAACGACGAGAATACCACCATCCATTACTGGCTGGGAAAATGTTACCAGGCCGAAGGGGACATTGACAAAGCCCTGGAGCACTTTGCCACCAGTGCCCGCTATGATTTAATATCTTCCCACAAGTCTTCCCGTTCGCTGGTTCGCGCAGCCAGGCTTGCCCTGAGCAAGGGCCAAATCAACCAGGCCTACCGGTATATAACCCACGCTTCCCGGGAAGCCTACAAGATAGACGCCAACATTTGCCTGAATGAGGCGGCCGAGGTAATGCCGGACATCATCGAGGCTTATGAAAAACTGGAGAAAAAGCGTTATTTCCAACTGCGCTCCTTCCTGCTGGTCACCCTTCTTCTGCTGGTTTTCAGCATCAGCGCCCTGTTCTTTATGCGGCACCTGCAGATAAGGCTGTCCAGGGCCAACCGACACATCAACGACATCAACCGTTCCCTCCAGATGGGCATTGTCAAACTCAAGGAAGCCAACAACATCAAGGAATCCTATCTGGGACGCTATCTGTCTATGTTCTCTTCCCACATCGGCAGCTTGGAGCGCTATCGTTCCTCCCTCAGGAACGTGGCCAAATCCCAGGATATCAAGGAAATCCAGCAGAGTCTCAAATCCGATGAATTCATCGATGCCGAGCGGGAAACCCTGTTCCAGGAATTCGACCGCACTTTCCTGGGCATTTTCCCGGACTTTGTCAACCAGCTCAACGCCCTGCTCCAGGAAGACAAACGCATCGGCCTCAACCTGCCGGAAGGAAAACTCAGCAACGAACTGCGCATCTTCGCCCTCATCCGCCTGGGCGTGAACGAATCGGCCCAGATTGCCCAGTTCCTCAAGAAATCTCCCTCTACCATCTATAATTACAGGGTCAAACTGCGCAATGCCGCCATCTGTCCCAACCAGGAGTTTGAAGAGCATCTGATGGAGATCGGGTCCCTGTAATCAGGCTTTTCCTTCCCTTTGGTACAATCCTTGCTGGAAGAAAGCCTATAATTCCTAATATCTTGACTTATGAAAATTGCGAAGTATCTAATGGCCATCCTGTCCGTTTGTGCCCTGTCGGTGGCCTGCACCAAAGGCTATTATATTGAAGGCGACGATGGTGTCCAGATGAGCCACATAGACTATACCATCCATAGCAATGACTGGGCGATGGAAGAAGTGTCCACGGGAGGTTATCTTCTCAGCGTATCGCTGAACGTTCCCCAGATTTCCCAACAAGTGGTGAAATACGGCAGCATCACGGTTTCCCGCAAATTAACGGACAACAAGGGAAATACATACTGGACTCCCCTTCCCGTGGTGAGGGCCGAAAGCGAGAACTACGGCACCGAGCAGGAACTCCTCTATTCCACCTACCTGGACTACGAGTGGACAGTGGGAAACGTGTACGTGTATTTCACTACCACGGATTTCTACGTAGATCCGGATAAGGCCGCCTGGCCGGATATGGACCTTCGGGTTACCATCTGGCAGTACGATTAAATCCCTTTGAGTTTTTGACATCAAAAAAGGCGTCACCCCTGCGGGCGACGCCTTTTTCATATCATTAGGAACTGCTTAGAGTTCTCTCATCGCATCCATAGCCTCGGCCTTGGAACCCACCACGATGTCCTGGTAACGGGCCAGACCGGTACCGGCAGGAATCAGGTGACCGCAGATCACGTTCTCCTTCAGACCCTCGAGGTAGTCCACGCGGGCGCGGATGGCGGCCTCGGACAGCACCTTGGTGGTTTCCTGGAAGGAAGCGGCACTGATGAACGAGCCGGTCTTGAGGGCGGCGCGGGTAATACCCTGGAGCACCTGGGAAGCGGTGGCGGGCTTGGCGGGACGGGAAACCACCAGCTTGGCTCCCTGACGCTCCAG
>JAEEGL013424517.1_pt1 | contig 33324 bp, 32 predicted proteins | sample 9134231 | NCBI WGS metagenome assembly JAEEGL01 (sample SAMN16246548, study PRJNA631951) | gut metagenome | biome: gut microbiome; feature: rumen; material: fiber-attached | host: Bos | place: Iran: Karaj | collected 2018-10 | reverse complement strand
ACGAGCGTATTTACGAAGTGCAGAGTTAGGTTTCTTTGGAGTCATTGTTCCAACACGAACACAAACACCACGTTTTTGAGGTGAATTAACCTTAGTTTGTTTTCTTTTGATATTATTAATACCAACTAAAAGTACTGGTGATTTTGGTTTTCTAACCTTATTTCCTCTTCCTTTTTTAACTAATTGATTAATTGTAGGCATATTGTCTCCTTTCCCGACACACACCCTGGTGTATCATTTTTGTTATTTTTATTAGGTTTTGCTATAAACAAAACCCAATTTTCACAAACAAATAGTAATATACATTATTATCATATTCATGTCAACAATTTAATTAATATTTTTTTACTTTTTTTTATAAAAATAAAAAAGGATGTTTCCATCCTTTTAATTATTCAGTTTTTGCTTCTTCTGAAGCTGGTTCACTAGGAGTAGCTAACTCAGGCTCTGGTTCCTTAATAGGAACAACTGGAGTTTCTACTGGCGTTAGTGTTGCTTCAGTAGGTTGCGTTGGATTTACTGGTGTTAAAACACTCATTTTTTCATCAGCATTTACTACTGGTACTACTTCATCATTAGTAAGAGCTGCTTTCTTTTTCTTCTTAGCAGCAGCAATAATGATGACAATTAATATAATTAATAGTAATAATGCACCACCGGCAACTAGAAGTACGTTAGTTAAATTTAATACTGTGAATGTAAATTCTACATAACTATCACCAAGTTTAACTAAATCCCATTTTAATGTTCTACCATCTACTGTAGTAGCGTTATTCTTACTACTTGATGCACCAAATGGTAAATTAACAACGAATTTAATATCCATTGATTTTAAGATTTGTTCAGTTGTATCTTTATCAACTAATTCATTATCATCTTCAGTTGTAACACTAGTAACTTCACCTTCATCCTCTGAAGTAACTGTTGTAACACCTTCAGAATCTTCTGCGCCAACTGTATTTTCAGTTCCTGTTGTTGGAATTTCTTCACTATTTACGTCTTCTTCATCATCTTTTTCGTCAACTAGAACTTCAACATCCATGTCTTCAAGTTCATCAGCAGCCTCTTCTTCTTCACTACCTGATGAAGTAGTTGCTTGTTTAGTAGCTTCATCTAGTAAATTAGTCTTGAATTTAGCACTATAAGTTGTACTAAAGAATCCTTTTTCTTCAATCTTGAAGATCTTATCGCCTTCTTTGATTTCATCGAATTCTTCAAGAGCTTTACCTTCAGTACTTAAACTATCTAATGTACCAATATTTCTTGAAGCTTTTTGACCTTCATAAGTAGAATCTTTGTATTCAGATAACTTATATCCTTCCTTTTCAAGTTCTTTCATTGATTCATTATCTGTCATACTAGTTGTACCAGAATCAGAACCAACAGATTTCATTAGCGCACTATTAATGCCTAAAATAACATAATCTTCAACGCCACCCGTAACTGATATTGTAAAACCTCTTTCAATTTTTGCACATCCTGTTGCAAGAGATAATACTAATATCAAGATTAAACTTTTAATTGCAAATTTCTTCTTCATATATACACCTCTCTATCATAATTTAATTATAAGAATAAAGTTATCAAACGTCAATGATTATAATAAAAAAACTACTTGGTAGTAGTTTTTATATATGTTTAATAACAAAGTATTTCTTTTTACCTTTTCTAATTATTGTAAATTCACCCATAGCATTATCTTTTTTAACAATAAATTCAAGGTCATTTACTTTATCTCCATTAATACTTATTGAGTTTGCAGAAACCATCTCTCTAGCTTCTCTTTTACTTGTACAAACACCTGATTCTACAAGTAAGTCAATAATATTCTTATCTTCAGATACTTCATAACTTGGAATATTACTAAAGGCATCATGAAGTTCATCAGCACTTAGTTCTTTAATATTACCACTAAATAAGGCTTCAGTTATCTTTAATACTTTTTCATATTCTTCTTTACCATGAATATCAGTTACTACTTCACGAGCTAATGCTTTATGAGCAAGTCTTAAATGTGGTTCATTCTTATTAGATTCTTCAAGTTCCTCTATTTCTTCTTTAGATAACATCGTTAATTTCTTTAAATGATCAATAACAATTGCATCATCAGTATTTAGTAAGTATTGATATAAATAATATGGACTTGTTTTTTCTTTATCTAGCCATACAGCATTACCTTCACTCTTACCTATCTTATTACCTTGTTCATCAAGTACTAATGGCATTGTCATACCATATACTTCTTTTCCTAATGTTCTTCTAATTAATTCAATACCTGACGTGATATTACCCCATTGATCAGATCCAGCTACTTGAAGAGTAACATTTCTAGTTTCATATAAATGTTTAAAATCAAGGGCTTGTAAAATCATATAAGAGAATTCTGTGAAAGATAGCCCATTATCTAATTGTTTTTTAACTTTATCTTTATCTAACATATAGTTAACTGTGAAATGCTTTCCATAATCTCTTAAAAATTCAAGGACATTTATATCTTTAATCCAATCATAGTTATTAACGGTTTCACAACCTGTTATTCTTTCTACTTGAGCTTTTAGTTTTTGATAATTTTCATTAATGGTATCAAAACTTTGTAGTGTTCTTTCGCCTTTTCCTCTAGGATCTCCAATTAAAGCAGTAGCTCCACCAACAAGTAGTATTGCTTTATGTCCTGCTTTAACTAATCTTCTTGCAGTAACTAGTGAAGAATAATGACCAATATGCAAACTATCTGCAGTTGGATCAGTTCCCCAGTAGAATGTAACACAATCATTATCTAATATTTTTTCTATTTCAGGATTACTAACATCTTGTATTAATCCTCTCCATTTTAAATCTTCAAATAACGTCATATTATTCATCTCCTTTAATAATATCTATACCGTGGCTAGTACCTAGTCTAGTTGCTCCTGCTTTAATGAAAGCTTCAGCATCCTTACTATTTCTTATACCACCACTGGCTTTTACTTCAAGTACATCGTTTTTATGTTTCATAATTATGTTAATATCAGAAAGTTTTGCTCCTTCTTTATCAAAACCTGTACTTGTTTTAATAAAATGAACAAATGTTTCATTACAGATTTCTGTCATTTTAATTATTTCTTCTTCTGTTAAAAGACATGTTTCAATAATTACTTTTAATACTTTACCATCAATAGAATCTCTTATTGTTTCTATTTCATCTTTAACATAATCATAGTCTTTATTCTTTAAAGCATTGATATTAATAACCATATCAATTTCTTTTGCACCATTATGAACTGCATCTATAGCTTCATATTGTTTAGTTTCTACTGTATTGTATCCATTTGGAAAACCAATAACAGTACATACTTCAGTAGTACTTCCTTTTAAATATTCACTGGCTGCTTTAACGTAATATGGTGGGATACATACCGTTGGAAAATGATATTTTTTTGCTTCCTCACATAGTTTCATAATATCTTCAGCAGTTGCTGTCTTTGATAAATTAGTATGATCAATATAATCACTTAGATTCATAAATACCTCCAAAAAACAAAAAGAATTCCATTATATAGGAACGCTTACCGTGGTACCATCCTACTTTAATAGAATTCTATTACTCAATATCTTAACGCGATTAACGTTTTAACTCCATCATTGTAACTTCCTTATTAAATCTATTAGTTTGCACCTTCCACTAACTCTCTTAAACAATTTAATAATTCCTTGTGACTTCTTCGTTAAATACAAATGTATATTAACATATATTTATTAATAATACAATATTATCTTATTAATAGTACTGTTTAATCTTTTTCTTTTTTTTCTTTATTAAAACGTAGTCGATAATTACATTTCATACATAATGGATTAACAATAATATTATTTTGAAAACCTTCTTTTATCTTAATAAATTTATCATTATTTAAAATGTCTTCTAGATTACTATTAAAGATATTACCTAAATTAATATTACCATCACTATCTAGACAACAAGGAGTAACTACGCCATTAGATAAAATTGCAATATGACTTCTTGTTCCATAACATGTACCTTTATTACTATCTAATTTATATCCTTCATTAGGCCATGTAAATTCAATATCTTTATCTAAATAAATATTATCAGATATATTTATATTCTTATCATTATAAATCTTATTAACGACATCTTCTGATAACTTATAATGACTTTTTATTTTATCAACAATTTTTGTGGATAAAGTTTTTATATTATCTAAAACCCATATACGATAGATGATTGTTATCTTTTTACTTAACTCATCACAAGTATTAAAGACATTATCAAAATAATCTTTATAATTATTCTCACAGTGCAAAGAAACGTTTATTTGTTTAATATTGTGTTTAGATATAACACTTTTATTTTGTTTTAACAACGTGCCATTTGTAGTTATACAAACTTTTACATTATATTCATCACATACATTTAAGATATCATTTAACTTAGTATGTAGTAATGGTTCCCCTTTAACGTGTAAATATATAGACTCAGTATAATCTGATACCTTATCAAGAACATCACGAAATTCTTGAACACTCATTTCTCTTTTTTCACGATGATCAATTGAACAAAAGGAACAAGCTAAATTACATTTATTAGTAATCTCAATATATATTTTCTTAAACTTATTCACATTTCATCTCCAATAAGATGTCACGAAGCTCCATAGCTCTTTCAAAGTCAAGAACACTTGCTGCTTTACGCATTTCAGTTTCAATTTGTTCCATCTTAGCAAGTCTTTCTTTCTTACTCATCTTAGTCTCTTTCTTAGTATCATCTCGTTCATCTATATTACTTATTAAATCACGAATCTCTTTAATAATTGTTTTAGGGATAATACCATGTTCTTTATTATAAGCTTCTTGAATCTCACGTCTTCTTCTTGTTTCCGTAATGGCTTCATTCATACTATCAGTATAATTATCGGCATACATTATAACGTGACCATTAGCGTTTCTTGCGCATCTTCCTATCGTTTGAATTAAACTACGGTTACTACGTAAGAATCCTTCTTTATCAGCGTCAAGGATTGCTATTAAACTAACTTCAGGGATATCAATTCCTTCACGAAGAAGGTTAATACCTACTAATACATCATATGTACCTAAACGAACATCTCTAATAATCTTTAATCTTTCAAGTGTTTTAACTTCTGTATGAAGATACGCTACTTTAATATCTAATTGTTTTAAGTAGTTCGTTAATTCTTCAGCCATGTGAATAGTAAGCGTTGTAACAAGAGTTCTTTCATTCTTACTAACACGATCTCTAATTTCACCTACTAAGTCATCAATTTGGCCTTTAGTCTTACGTACTTCAACAGTAGGATCTAATAATCCTGTTGGTCTTATAATTTGTTCAACAACATGATTATTAACTAAGTCAAGTTCATAATCACCTGGTGTTGCTGATACAAAGATCGTTTGATTTAGTTTCTTTTCAAATTCTTCAAACTTCAAAGGACGATTATCAAGTGCACTAGGAAGTCTAAATCCAAAGTCAACAAGATTCATCTTTCTTGCTCTATCACCATTATACATTCCTCGAACCTGCGGAATAGTTACGTGACTTTCATCGACCATTAATAAGAAATCATCTGGGAAGAAATCTAATAAACATGTTGGTGCTTCTCCAGCTTTTTTACCACTTAAGTGTCTTGAATAGTTTTCAACTCCTCGACAGAAACCAGTTTCTTGTAACATCTCTAAATCATAATTAGTTCTTTGTTCAATTCTTTCTGCTTCAAGTGGTTTATTATTATTTTTAAAATATTCTATTCTCTCTTTTAATTCTTCTCTTATATTAATAATAGCTCTCTCTAATTTGTCTTCTCCTGTTACGAAGTGACTTGCCGGGAAAATACTTACTGTTTTCTTGTTATTTAAAATAGTTCCTGTTAAAACATCTATTTCGCTAATTCGATCTATCTCATCTCCAAAGAACTCAATTCTAAGTCCTCTTTCATGTTCATTTGATGGGATAATCTCTACAACATCACCTTTTACTCTAAATGTACCACGTTTAAAGTCTAAATCATTTCTTTCATATAACATATCTACTAGTTTATGAAGAACATCATTTCTTTCTACTTGTTCACCTACATTTAAAGTTAACATGTGATTCTTATAATCATCTACTTCACCAATGCCATAGATACATGATACTGACGCTACTACTATAACATCTCTATGAGATAATAACATACTTGTTGCATAATGTCTTAACTCATCTATTTCATCATTAATACTTGCATCTTTTTCAATATAAGTATCACTAGAAGGTACATAAGCCTCTGGTTGATAATAATCATAATAACTTACAAAATAACATACATGATTATTAGGAAATAATTCTTTAAATTCAGAATATAATTGACCTGCTAATGTTTTATTATGAGCAAGTACTAAAGTTGGTTTATTAACTTCTTTAATGACGTTTGCCATGGTAAATGTTTTACCTGTACCAGTTGCTCCTAATAGTACTTGATTCTTCTTTCCTTCATTTAAACCTTCAACTAATTTTTTGATAGCTTCAGGCTGATCTCCTGAAGGAGTATATTTACTAACAAGTTCAAACATATATACCTCCTTTTTCGCTATTGATTTTACCATTTAAAGCATATAAAAACAAGGTATTAACCTTGTTTTGTTTAAAATCTTATTTTTCAATGGCAAAGTATGGTGAACCTGAACAACCAGTAATTAAAATAGATGAAGAATCACCATTAGTTATAGGTATTTCTTTTAATAAAACAATATTATCTGAATTATCCATATTTACCATACGAAGTGTTCCAAAATCTTCTCCGCTTTCATATTTCAAAGTAATGATTCCATTTTCTTCATCAACATATTTACCTTTTATTAATCCATAACCTTCACATTCGTTTATATAACCTTCCCATGTTTCTTTAGAAACATCAAAACTTATATAACTCTCTTTATCACTAATATTTCGATATTTAGTTTTTAAACCACTTGCACTATAAACGACTTCTTCCTCTTTTTCTGTACATTTAACACAAAGACATTCTTTTTCTTGGCATTTACATGATTCTTTTTTCTTTAATACTTTGTCATATAAGATAAATGCTCCTAAGATCACTACAATTAAAATACATATTATTAACAATACATCTTTATAATTTTTCTTCATATCCATTCCTCTTTAATTCTATAAACCTTTTTGCGCAAATTCTTCTTTTTTAACTTCAGCACCATTTTTTACATAATCAATATAATCTGTTGCTTTATATGGTTTTCCTGTTTGTGGATTAATTAATGTTTCTAATTTACCAGATTCAAAATGACGTTTTAGTATTGGATTTACTCTACCATTTCTTAAATATTCTTCATAAGCATTTAATAGACCAATAATATCTGTTAATCTAACTCCTCCAAGGATTAATTCTATATTTAAATCTTCACTATATAAATCATAATCATTAGCGATTAAAAAAGCGATTAAGTTAATATCAGCAATTAATTGTTCAACCAATCCTTCTTCTACTGGTCTTCCATAACAAGTAGCTAACTTACCTACTGTTTTTCTATATCTTTGAACAATAATATTTTTTATTGCCTCAACAGGTAACTCTCTCATCTTTTCATAACCTACTGGTGTAATATCATTCGCATTAATAATTTCTCTACATAACTCCAATTCTTCTGGAGTATTTACGAAATAATGATCAATAACATCTATTTGACTTATTTCTGCCATATTATAAACCTCCTACTTATCGTATAATACACTTTAATTCTATAATGTATCTAATCAAAAATCAATAACAAAAAAACAAGGGGTTAACCTTGTTCTTTAACTTCTTTTGTTTCCTCTACTACATCTTCTTGATCAAATAATTTAACAGCGTAATCTAGTACATAATCACCATCATAATTCATTATTTCAAGAACATTTTCTTTAGTTATAGGGATTTTAACATCAAGGGATACTCTTGCTTTACCATCAGCGATGGTATCAATAAGGATCTCACCTTCAGTATTTTCTCTTTTTAGTGTTGGATATAGAACAGCGATCTTATCTTTTAAGTAGATTTCTCCTCCTGCTCCTTGGATTGAATTACTTGATGCCATATATCCTACTACTTTAACATTCTTATTACTTTTTAAGATATAAGCTAGATTATCAACACTATCATTATCTACAAGAACAATTACTGGATAATCTGCATATTCTCCTGTTCCTATTACTTTATAAGTATCATAGTCACCTAGTAACTTACCTCTTGAACCACCATATACAAAACTATCTTTCATAAATGGTGCTGCAAATGATGATGCATTTATAATACTACCACCTTTATTGCCTCTTAAGTCTATTACTAGTTTCTTCATACCTTGACTCTTTAAATCATTTAGTTTATTAATGAAGATTTCTTTTGCTTTTTTATTTTCACCTTTTAAGTAACCTAAAAAATCTTGTAATTTAGATGTATCTTGATTAGTTATATTAATATAACCGACCTCATCATTTAACATTCTTGTGAATAAATTCTCGGTATCGTATTTATATAATAATTTATCTAAAACAATATTATTGTCTTTGCCTACTGCTGATAATTTAATATTCTTTTCTTCACCATTATCATCAATAAATGTTACTTCAATAGATTCTCCTCCTTCTAAGAATAACATTGTTGATGCATATAACTTTTCTGTATCTTTTACAGCGATTGATTTTTCCTTAAAGAAGTATTCTTTTTCAAGTAAATCATTAACATCTTTACCATTCTTTTTAGTTATTACATTACCATCTCTTAAACCTAATTGATAAGCATTACTTTTTTCATTAACAAAGATTGCTACTAATTTACCATCATCTAAAAGAATTGTTCTAAAGCCATAATATTTATTATTAGCTCTACTTTCTAAATATTGATGACAATCTCTACATTTAACTTTAACATTAGCATCTTTAAATTCACTAATAAATTTATATATTACATCATAATAAGCATCTTTATCTTTAGCATATTCAGCTTTTTCTATTAAAGGGATATACTTAGATCTTAATTCTTCATAATCAATTTCTTTCCATTCACTCATTGTATATTCTTGTTTCATGGTATCTATCATATTATTAAATCCATCACGATAACTAGAATAACCAAAGTTATGAATATTTAAGTCACCTGTTAATGAAACTGTTTTATACGCACAGAATAAAGAGCATAAAGTTACTATTGGGCATAAGATATAGAAAACAATATTCTTATATCTAAATACAGCAACAAGGAATATTAATCCTACCATGATATAAATATACATAAAGTATTCAGGTACTAAATATACATTAGGAAATACATAATAAAAGAAATGTGCTATTCCGGCTATTATTGATATTAATGAAAGCATACCAATATTCTTTTCGGTTTTCCTTTTCTTAAAATCAATAATTAAAATCATAAATAGTACAAAGAATATACTAATTAGAGAATGAATATTACATAACCTATCAATTAATACATTTATATTCATCACTAGCCTCCCTATTATTAATAATAGCACATTATTGTTATATTATCTATAACATGTTATAATAACTAATCGTTCGGTGATATTATGGTTGAAAATAATAAAGAAATATTAAATATAGTTATTACTGGAGGGCCCTGTGGAGGTAAAACAACAGCTCTTGATTCTTTAGCTAAATTATTAAGAAGTATGGGCTATGTTGTATATATATGCCCTGAGACTGCTACAGAACTTATTAATAGTGGTATTAAGCCCTATGGTGAACATAGACTAGATCCTGTTGACTTTCAAGAAATAGCAGTTGAAACACAAAATGATAAAGAAAAAGCAAGAAAAAAAGCTGCAAGGAGATGCCCTCATGATAAAGTAGCTATTCTATATGATAGAGGCTTACTTGATGGAAGAGCCTATGTTAGTAAAGAAGAATATCAAATGATTCTTGATAAGTTAGGTCTTAAAGAATCTGAAATACTTGCTAGTTATGATTTAGTTATTCATATGGTAACAGCGGCTATTGGTAAAGTATCAGCATATACAACTAGTAACAATAAAGCAAGAACAGAAACTGTTGAAGAAGCCAAAGAAAAAGATAATGCCGTTATGGAATCATATAGTAATCATCCTAACTTTTTTATTGTTAATAATGATTGTGACTTTGATGAAAAGATTGAAAGAGTATGTAATATAATACGTGCCTTTATTGGTGAAAACTCTGTTATTAAACGTGAGAAATACTTATTAGAGTTAGAAGATATTGACTTTGAAATATGTGGTAATAACATGCTAGAAGAATATATCGAAGAATTTGTTAAAAAAGAAAATGATGATGAAGATGAAGTATATACTAAAAGTACTATTAACGAATATAGTTACTTCACATATACAAAGAATAGATTCTTACCGGATGGTTCAAAAGTTAGTACATGTAAAACTATCTCTAAACAAGAATATGTTTATGAACTTGAAAGAATTAATAAAAAACCAATTCATAAAACTAGATATAACTTTATAGATAAAGGTGAAAGATATCGTTTAGATTTCTGTGATATTGATGGTGAATATATCTATATTTTAGAAAGAGATGTATCTAACATTAATAAAACACCATTACCATATTTTATTCATAATGGTGTTGATATCACTAAAAATCGTAATTATGATGATGACAATATGTATATTGACCGCAACGCTAAACAATTAATTAAACAATAAAAAAAGATGAGTTAATCATCTTTTTATTTTTGTTTTGCTTGTAATGAAGGTATTTCTACTACTTCTTTAGTTTGTTCAGGTGTATCCATAATTAAAGCATCATTAGCAGCTAATAAAGTTTTAAATTCTTTTTTAGATTGTTCCATTGCTCTTTGTTTTTTTAATTCACTATTCAAACGATATATTAAACTCTTTACTTGATTATAGAGGTTTCTACTAACTATTGGATTATCAATATCTGTATTTGTTTTATACTTTCCAATTAAAGCTAATATTTCTTTACTCAATCCTAGTTTTTGGGGATTCTTATCTAATAATTCAAGAATTCCTTCATTTAGTTCTGCAAAACCTTTCATGATCTCTTGATCCATTGAATCATCTAATACGTCTTCTAGTTCTTCTTCCTTAGTTTCTTCTTTAACTTCTTCTTTAGCTAATACTTTCTCAGAAGGTTTAACAATAGACTTCTTTATTAATTCAATCTTATTTTGTAATTCCTTTCTCAATGAACGAGAACTAACATACTTTTTTATAGTAAGGGCTGGAACTGTTAAAAGAGCTGATAAACCTAACATAACATTAAAGAATTTACCAGTTTTTTCATTCCTTGTCGCACGTTCCAAAAAGAAATCAAGCGATGTTCCTCCCCAAATAACGCCCATCCATTTAATGATATTCATAATAGTTCCTTCGGAATTAGCAAGGGAAATTATATTTCCAGTAAAAATACTAGCAAATGTTTCAACAAACATAAGAACGATAAAAGCTAAAATAAATAATGCCCCCATGCCTCTAAAAATCATGCCAAAAGGAAATTCAATAATGAATACTCTGTCTTCATCAAAAAAATCATAAAGTTTAGCCATGTTTTCTTTAATAATGCCTTTAACAGAACTTATATTGTCAAATTTATCTTTTAAATAATCAATATATATTTCTTTATCTTCATCACTATAGAATATTCCTTTATTACCATTTTTAATAATCTGTTTACGTGTTTTTTCTTTTTCAACTGCTGCTTGTTTTTCATCACTCATTACTTTTTTCTTTTTATTGGTTGTTAGTAATAAAAGATTTAGTTTCTTAACAACATCTTTTCTTTCACATTCTCTACTTAGTTTTTCTTTATCATAATAAACATCATAAGAAACTCCCTTATATGTAATTACATAACAGTCTTTTTCATGATCATATGTTACTTGATTGTTATCAACATCTCTTTTAATGGCTTCTAGTATTCTTTTACAAAAATCTTCATATGTTAATTCTGGAATATCAGAACGATTGTTTTTAACCGTTTCTAACTTTGTAAAATAAAATATATTGTCTTCCATATCATTATTTCCTTTCTTTATCTATGATTACTAGTATTTCTAATAACCGGGATTTCTTCATTTGCTTCTTCACTACTTCCTATAAGTAGAGAATCATTAGCAGCAAGTAAAGTTCTAAAGTCTTTTTTAGATTTTTCTCCTGCTCTTTGTTTTTTTAGTTCTCTACCTAATCGATATAGTAAACTCCCAACTTGATTATAAATATTTCTACCTACTTCTGGATTATCTATATCTTTATGTTGTTGATATTTTTGTAATAAATCTAGGATTTCTTGACTTAATCTTAGTTTTTCTATATTTTCATCAGATAATTCCTCTATTCCATCATTAAGTTTAGAAAAACCTCTTACAATATCTTGGGCTATACCATCTTGTACTTTTACTTCTTCTACTTTTATAACTTCAGGAGCCTTTGTTTCTTCAATCACTTTTTCAATAGGCTTTTCACTGATTTTAGTTTTATTAATTGATTTAATTAATTCTCTTACACGCTTTTTAGCTCTATGCTTTTTTATAATATTTTTCATTAAATATACTGGTGCTGCAAATGCGTTTACTACTAAATATAGTAGTGAAGTTGCTACATTCATACCATACTTTTTTGCAACTCCATTGTCATCCAATGAGCGATTCATCATAACAACGCCCAATACACAATCAGCGATTATTGATAATGGAACATATATTGGAAAAACAGAGAATAATAGAAGTAAACCCATGAATCCTTCAACTAGAGAAAAGACAATTGTAGTCATTGTTACATCATTGGGATCTAATTTCTTTAATAGTTTTGAGAATACTCCTGAAAACACACTATTCTTAGTAGTTTTCTTTAAATATTCAACATATGTCTTTTTATCTTCATCACTATAATAGATTCCTTGTTCCCCATTTTCGATTATTTCTTCATATTCTCTTTTTTCTTTTTCTTTCTCTTCTTGTTCTATTTCAACAACTCTATATCTTTGTCTTGTTAAATTACATAATCTACCTAAATTATTTATTATTTCTTCTCTTTCACAATCTGGTGTTAGAGGGTTTGCTACATAATAGACTTTATATGTTTCTCCATTATAGATAATCGTATATTCTTGTTTTTCTTCATCAAATAATACTTGATTACGTAGAACATCTCCTTGAATACCTAATGATAGTTTTTTAAAGAAATCAACGTATGTTAATTCATTAAAACCTTTAGACTTAACGGTTTCAAGTTTTGTGAAATAAATAACATTATCTTCCATTAGCAGCACCTCTTTGAATAATCGCTTGAAGATTATTTTCAATACCTTGAAGACTATTAGTTACTTGATTCCTAAATGCTGCTACTTTTCCCTTTTGTGCAATTAGTGCTTCAACATCAAAGATACGATATAGTATTTCAAAAGGAATTGTAGGATCTCCTACAATTAAATCACTTTCCTTACGTTTATTATATTCTTCAATAATCTTTTGATAATCTAAGATTATCCCTTTAATCATTTCATGTGGTTCTACACGGTCTTCCATTGGCAAAGCTTTTGCTTTTTCAATAATTTCGTATATGAATCTATTAACATAAAGACTAAGATTAAGAGGATTCTCTACTTTTTGTTTTTCTTTTTCCCTCATATCATTAATGATTCTATTAAGATTAGCGATTTTGGTATTAATGGTATTCTCTTCTTCTGCTGTTTTAACTGTCTTTAATTCTTGTTCAAGAGATCCTGCATATAATTCATAATCTTCTAGTGTCTCTAAGTTATCATAAACTGATTTATTTATTTCTCTAATTTTTACTTTTCTAACTTCTTGTCTTAGTTTTTCATCATTATATCTTGCTTCAGCATCTGCTAAACATAATAACTTAAATACTAATGGAGTATATTCTTTTGTTATTAAACTTTCTTGTGATGATAAAGGTAGTATTACCTTATAATCTTTATCTCGATAAGTTATCATAAAAGACCCATTAATATCATAATGAGCAACACCATAATCATCATTCTTTAAATTACTATCTAGTTCTCTAAAGAATTTTGCTAATGGTCTTTCATCATGACCATTAATGATAACCGTATACCAATCTGTAAAAACTATTGTATTCATTACTACCTTCCTATTATCATTATATCGTTTATAAAATACCCTGTAAATAAAATGGAGATTAACTAATATCCTGTTTACACCTTGATTTTTTCTATAAATAATGTCATAATGATAATGGAAAGTATAAAAAGTCATATATACCTAATAATATGGTTTAGGCGTTTCTACCAATTCACCCTAAATGAATGGCCTATGACCTATATCTTTGCAGTAATGTAGACATCATAGCCTTACACAATTGGTGTAAGATTTTTTTATTTTCCGAGACTTTTGGAGGTGATTTTTTGAAAGACAACAAAGTTAAAACAAAGACGAAAGTCGAAGAAAAGAAAAGAAAGGGTAAACTTGATGAATTCTTTGAAATAACAAAAAGACATTCAAACAAGAAAACCGAAATATTTGCTGGTATAACAACTTTCTTAGCTATGGCTTACATTTTAGTTGTTAATCCAAATAATATTTTATGGGGAGGAACAGCAGATCCTCGTTGGACAACAGTATTTATCGCAACAGCATTAGGAGCATTTATAGGAACTATCCTTATGGCTCTACTTGCTAAAATGCCACTTGCTCAAGCACCAGGTATGGGACTTAATGCTTTAGTTGGTACTGTTGTTGGTGGAGCAATGGGTTTTGCATTCTCATATGGAAATGCAATGGCCGTTGTCTTTGTTAGTGGTATTATCTTCTTACTACTTTCATTTATTCCATGTGGAAGAAAGAAAGATGGATCGAAGTTATCACTTAGAGAGAAAATCTTTGAAGGAGTACCTAAGGCTGTTAGAACAAGTATCTCTGTAGGAATTGGTTTATTTATTGCGTTTATTGGTTTACAAAATGCACATATTATTGTAGGTAATCAATTTACTTTAGTTCAATTAATCGATTTTAATAATCCTGAATTATGGGCTAAAGGTGGCGAAGCTTGTATGGCTGCTGTAGCATTATTTGGTTTATTAGTAATAACTATTCTTTCTCATTATAAAGTAAAAGGATCAGTTATAATTGGTATTATTGCTGCAACACTTCTTGCTATTCCACTAGGAGTTGCTAACTTAGATATTATTGCTGGTAAAACAGCAGGTATTTCTTGGAAATTCTGGGAAAATATTAAGAATTTCTTCAGTACTGGAGAAAATTCAGTATTCTTATCATTATTTAGAGGTGGATTTAAATTCCCTGATGGCTCTATAATGACTGTTATTATGTTAACAGTATCATTTGCAATGATTGATATGTTCGATACAATGGGAACAGTTATTGGTTGCTGCAAAAATGCTGATTTGATGGATAAAGATGACAAACCTATTAACTATGGTAAGATGATGTATGCTGATAGTACTGCTACTATCGCAGGATCACTTTTAGGTACAAGTACAGTAACTACTTTCGTTGAAAGTGGTACAGGTGTTGCTGCTGGTGGTAAAACAGGTTTAACTGCTCTATCTACAGCTATCCTATTCTTACTTGCAATCTTCTTATTACCATTATTTGCATTTATACCTAGTGCTGCAGCTGCAAGTGCACTTATCTATGTTGGTGTACTTATGATGGCTAATGTTAAAGACATTGATTTCAAGAATATTAAATATGCTGTTCCAGCATTTATAACAATTATTGTTATGGTTCTTGCATATTCAATTACTGATGGTATTGGTGCTGGTATTGTAACATTTGCTATTATCGATTTCATTATTTGGATTATCGATATGATTAAATACAAGAGAGGATCTCTAAAAGAAAAACCAAGATTAGAAATTACAGTTGTTACATTAGTAATCTTAATTCTATTCTTAGTTTACTTCTTAGTTCCTACTGTTATATAAAATAAAAAAGCGACTTATGTCGCTTTTTATTTTGCTATTTTCTAGTATAGATAATATCATTACCAAAGGAATCTTTAATAATTAATTTATCACCATCTATTTCATATGTTGTTTCAAATGGTGTAGTATCACCATCATATAATATTGATAATTTATTATCATTTACCTCATAAGTACATTTTCTTGTACTATATGAACAAGTCTTATCTTCATTGAAAGTATATACATAACTACCATAAGACCAACTTCCAATAATACTTTTCTTGCCACAACCCACTAATAGAGTTGATAGAACTAATAACATTAATAATTTCTTCATACTATTCATCATCCTCACTATAATAATCATCGTCTTCTAACTCTTCTTCTTCAAAGTTAAAAACATCTTGATTGCCCTTTCTTACTTCTTCTTTTTGCCATTCTTCTAAGCCTGCATCTTCCATTCTTTGTTCTAAATCATCATCTTCTTCATCAATACTATTTAATAAATCAAATAATCCCATATTATCACCTATTTCATTATATCATATAGCATTTAAAAAAATTATATGATATTATCATATTGGAGGATAAAATGTATAATGATTATAATGAAAATTTAGATGACGTTGTGAGCAAGAAAAATCATAACAATTTGTGGATTGCCATAGGGTTTGTCGTTTTGGTTGCGCTTATTATAGGAGCTTATTTCTTATTCTTTAAGAAAGAAGAAAAATTAACACCACCTGAAAAACAATTAGAGAAAGTAACACCATTAATGTATGAAGTTACTAAAGAAGGTAGCGATAATAAAATCTATCTGTTTGGAAGTATTCACTTTGCAAATATTAATGATATTGAATTTCCAAAGTATTTAATGGATGCTTATAATAATAGCGATTATTTAGCTTGTGAATTTGATATTAATAAGTTCTTAGAAACAGTTGATCAAAATGAATTAGCGCAAAGCTATCTATACAATGATGGTACTACATTAAAAGATCATGTAAGTAGTGAAATGTATGATAAAATCGTTACTTGGGTTAAAGAAAACTTTGGATATACAGAAGAAGTTACTATGAAATTTAGTTTAACTTATGTTGAATCATTAATGACACAATATATTTTAGGTAAAACAGGTATTAGTAATACTACTGGTATTGATACTCACTTTATTGATAAAGCCCATAAAGAGAATAAAGAAGTATTAGAAGTAGAATCATACGAATTACAAGCTGAAATGGAAAAGAATTTCCCAGACAAGTATTATGAAATAACAATTAGAGAATTCTTAAACGATCCTGATAAGAGTGTACAAGAATTAAAAGAATTATATGCTGCTTGGTGTGGTGGCGATGAAAAAGAAATAGAAAAAGTTGCTATTGAAGAAGCCGATGAAAGTAAATATACTGCTGAAGAAATAGAAATATTTAAAAAAGTTGACAAAGCTATGTTAGATGATCGTAATATTGGTATGGTTAATAAATTTAAAGAATATTTTAACGATAACAAAAAAGTATTATATATGGTTGGTGCTGCTCACTTAGTTGGTGAAAACGGTATTGCTAACCTATTAAAACAAGATGGTTATACTGTAAAGATAGTTAAGTAAAGGAAGTTATACTTCCTTTTTTTATGCTATAATACATTTAAAAAGAAGGTTTTATGAATAAGATTAAAAAAATAATTATTGCTAGTTTATTATTAGCATCAACAATTGTATTATCGAGAATATTATCAATAAGAACACCTATATTAACAATAGGATTTTCTTTTGTACCTATTATGTTATCAGGGATTATTTTGGGACCGAAATACACTGTCTTTATAGCAACTCTAGCAGATATTATAGGAGCATTATTATTCCCTATAGGTAGCTTCTTTTATGGTTTTACAATAACGGCTTTCTTAACAGGTCTTGTATATGGAATATTCCTATACAATAAAGATGAATTTAAACTAGATAAAAAGTTTATTATTAAATCCATAATTGCAATTTTAATAGTAACTATTTTATTAAACGGTGTATTAAATACTATTTGGATTAAAATGACTGTTAAAGATGCTAGTAAGATTATTATTATTCCTCGTGTTATTAAACAATTAATTATGATTCCGGTTAAATTCTTTGTTTTAATGGCAATTAGTAAAATCTTTGATGAAAGGATTAATAAATTAATTAAAAATGATTAATGTTAATAATTTAACTTTTAAATATAATAATCTTCTTTTTGATAATACTAGTTTTAATATTGATAATCGCAAAATAACTTTTATTATTGGCAAAAATGGTAGTGGTAAAACAACACTAGCGAATATCCTATCAGGATTAAACTTTAAATATGATGGTGAGATTACGATTGATAATACAAAGTTATCTAAAAAACTTAAAATTAGAGAACTACGTAAGTTAATTGGAATGATCTTTCAAAATCCTGATAATCAGATTGTTTTTAATAATGTTTATGATGAATTAAACTTTACGATTACTAATCTTACTGGTGAAAAAAATAATGAAGCTTTAATTAAAAAAGTCTTAAAACAAGTAGATTTACTAAATTATATTAAGAGTGATACATATACTTTATCTGGTGGTGAGAAACAAAGACTTAATATTGCGTCTATTTTATCAATTAATCCTAAGTATATTATCTTTGATGAAGCTACATCAATGTTAGATGATAACAATAGATTAAAAATCTATGATATTGTTAGTAAATTAAAGAACAAGAATATGGGTATTATCTTTATTACTAACAATATGGAAGAACTATTTTATGCGGATGATATCCTAATAATTGATAATAAAAAGATTATTAAGTATTCTAAAGAAGAATTACTTAATAATCTAAATATTCTTAGTAAATATGGATTTAAAGTACCTACTAATTTATTAGTATTAAAGAAATTAAATGATAAAAAGATTAAAGTTAACGACTACAATGATTTAATTAGGGGAATTAATAAATTATGAAAACATTATTATTTATCTTATTTCTTATCTATAACTTCTTTTTATTCTATATTGAGAATCATTTAATAATATTAATATCTTTAATACTTAGTCTAATCTTAATAATATTTAGTAAAAAGAAAATAATAGATTACTTAAGATTTATGAAGAAAAATATTATCTTAATGATTGTTATCTTTTTATCTAATCTATTATTTACTAATTATTTAAATTCATTATTTATTACTAGTAGATTCTTATTAGCGATTAATGCTACATACCTTTTATGTGCTTTCTTATCGCCCCAGGATATTAGTAATAGTATATGTAACTTATTATATCCATTAAAGATCTTTAAAGTAGATATTAGGAAATTATCCTTAATTATTAGTATTGCGATTACTTTTATACCAATCTTACTTAATGAAGGTAGAATCATGAAGTTATCACTTATTAATAAAGGATATAAGTTTAATCTTAAAAATCTCTTATTAAGACCCCATATCTTTATTATGACTTATATTAATAACTTATTTAATAAAATAGATGAAATAGAAAAAGCTTTATCGATGAAAGCATTCGATTAAGCTTTTTTATTTGCATATAACTATTAATTGTTTATTACTATCTTTAACACACGTTATTAAAACTAAAGAATTAAGTGGAAATGACTTAATATTTAATAAACCTGTTTTATCAACTATTTCTTTTTCTATTACTTTATAATGATAATCTTTATCTTGATAACTTAATATAATATCATCATTAAGATCTAGTTTATCTAAATTCTTAAAGTATGAAATCTTACTATTACCACTATGAGAAGCGATAAAGATAATGTAATTACCTTTATCAGGCATAATAGAAGGAGTTAATACTTCAAGACCATTATCAATGTTATTTAAGGGATTATTCTTGTTATAAAAGACTTCATTTAAACCTATTTTATTAATAATTAATCTTCCTTCATAATTATGATAAGCTTCTAATAAATTAACATCTAAGTCTCTAAAACCAATACTTTTATTAATGGTTTTTATCGGTTCTAAATTAAATGTTGTAATAATTAAAATAAAGCTAAATAATACTTTTCTTAATAAGTACATATAAACCTCCTATAAAAATAATTGATAAATAATTATATTTATATTCTAAATAAGTATCTGGAACTATAATCATTTCATCAGATAAAGATTCATATACTGTCTCTCCATCATTTAATATTTCAAAGTAATGTTTATCAGGATTTAAGTAATATCCCTCGGGCGCTTCTTTTTCTAGGAAATAATATTTGCCGTAAGGCAAATCATTAATGGTAATTTTACCATTTTCATCAGTTCTTTCACTTAATACTAAATTATCATTACTATCATAGAATTCCATTAAAGTATTAGGTAGTGGCATACTATCAGAGATACTCGTTTTAGTAAACTCTAAGTTACCTTTAATCTCTTTATTATAAAAACTTATCTCATAAACATTTTCATAATCTATTGTAAATTCTTTATATTCCTTATTTAAAACATATTCAGGTAGTGTATATACTTCTTCTAATCTATAATTACCAAAGGGATAATATTTATTTGTTATTAAGTATCCTTCACTACTAATTGTATAAGTACAATCATCATTCTCACATAAATATTCATTATGATCTATATCATATATTTTAAAGATAAATCCTTCTTTTTGAATAACATTATTAGTTTCTAAATCTCTTTTTATGACTTTAATCTTTGCTTCATATAATTCATCTACTAATTCTTTCTTAATTGTTCCATTTCGGTATACTTTAACAATAAAATCATCTACTTTTTTATAATTATCTGTTGTTGTTAATTGTTTAACGGTATACATACCATACGGTAAAGTGAATAAAAGGTATCCATTAGCGTCAGTAATTGCTTCTTTATATAGATTATCATTTTTATCATAAACAGCGAATTTAGCCCCTTTCTCGGGCTTTAGAGATGTATTATGACTAAAGAGATACTTATTAATTTTTAATCTTACTGTTATAACATCTTCATATAGATTAAATTCTTGTAAAGGATGATTCTCATCAATCTCAAAATCATAACGATTATTATCTATTAAATAACCTTCTGATGGGGATAATTCCCTTAAATAATAAATACCGACTGGTAATGGATCACTAGTAAAATCACCATTAATATCTGTTACTAATTCTTGAACTAATTTATTATCCGCATCAAAAATACCATAATGTGCTCCTTCTAGTGTGCCTTCTCCTTGCGCATAAATATTATCACGATCTCTTTTATGACCTATAATCTTAGGTTCTATAATATTAACTTTTAAGGTTGCTCGATCAGATACTATATCCCCTACACTCATTAAATTTTGGGATGCACTATCAATATAAACTATTGGTAATACGCCATATTTATTATTAGCTTTCTCAAAGTTATAACTATATGTTCCTTCATTAGTTTCATTAATAATAACTTTATTATCATCAATTAATACTCCCCTATCAGAGTTATAACTAGATAAGACATTATTAGTATCAACTACTTCTTTCACATCACTTGATACAAAAGTATATGTTTTATTATTAAATGACGGTAATTGATGGTAGTTAGATAGTATTTCTTCCATCTCTTTCATTTCGCTAGTATACTTTGTTATCTTTTTACCATTTAGACTATCCGTGAAATAAATATTATATCCATTAGGTACTGTTTTCCATATCATAAACTGAGTTATCGTGTACCAATGAATTCCGGTATGATTATACTTATTATCTTTATAACCATAGCCGTAGTACGCTAATTTAGTTATTCGATCCCATTCTTCTTCTCTAAACTTAGTAACATCAAGATAGTCATCATCATATCCTTTTATAGCTTTACCATCTTTAATTGATATCCCTGGTTCAATACAATACACAAATTTACCATCACTTTTTCTTTTGATGGTATACATTTGTTGATACTTAGTACTTCCTCCCTTCTCTTTATTAACATAATCACCACTTATCCATTCTGTCTTATCAATAAATGTTTCACTATATTCATTAGCTTTTACATTTAAAGCAATAATACTTATGAATAATAAAAATAATTTTAGTAACTTTTTCATAAAACCTCCTTGTTACGCCTTTAATTTATAGGTTTTATTTATTAATTACTGTTTTAATTATTTTTATTTTTTCTTTAAATATACTGAAAAATAATATAAAAAAAAGAGTGTACATCGTACACTCATTATGCTTCATTCTTACTGCCACTACCTACTACTAAGCCCCAACCATTAACAACACTACGGCCATTGCCTCCATTAACAGGGACATTATAAGTACTTACAGGGCTATTATATAGTTTACCTTTAATAACTAATTGGGTACTGCCACCACCATCAAGGTTAGCTGCATTATAAACACCGTATAATTCTAGTTTCTTAATTATTTCAGTCATATTAGGTCCATCATAGAAACTACCATAATTATCCGTTACAACAAAGAGCATAATTCCATCTTCTCTTTGAGCAATAACGGTTCTTCCAGTTCTATGGAAGCCACCTGCATAGTAACCTACTTTTTGACTAACACCATCAACTATTAAGAAAGGTCCAAATTGCATAGCATCACGAACATTATAATCTTCAATAGCTTCTTTACCCGTTGCTTTAATTAGTTTTAATTTATTATCATTAGTCATACATATAAGATTACCTTTCCCTTTACTATTCCAGATAATCTTACCATCTTTAATAATATATCCTGTAGGAGTATCAATACCAAAGGTTCTTGCATCACTTTTAAATGATCCTCCATTAATACCTACTACTGCTCCTGCTGCTTTAGTCATTTCTTTAACAGTTGATAATCCTGAATAAGAATCTAATGTATTAAACGCTTTACTACGTAATAGTCTTACATCTTCGGGATGATATATTGCTACAATATAAGCAGGATAACCTCCAATTAAAGTTTTAACTACTTTATAATCATCATTACCAGGGTCTCTTGATAAAATTAATTGATCATATATATTATCGTATGTCATTTTATCTTGTAGTTTAACATAAGCATCTCCATAAGCATTCTCTTCTAAAGTAAGATTTTCATAATACTCTTCTACTAAACTAGATACTTTATTCTCACTATATATAACATATGATAAATATTGCATTTTATCTTTAATGAAATAGTCATTAATAACTTTCTTTTGTAGGTCTTTAAATGATGGTACATAAGCTACTACAAAAAAGGCTACTAATATAAGATCAATTGATATTAAAAATTTAGTACGTAATTTCATATATCACCATTTATCCTATCATATATAAATTATATCGTATTATATAGTTCTTAACAATCGAAAAAGAGAAAATTAACACAATTTTCTCTTTACTTTATTAGTTAATTTAGAGATTGCCATAAATACTTCTTGATAACTTAATCCATTAATAATATTAGTAGTTATCATATGATTATCAAAGTCTTTACTCATATCCTTAGTATCAATAACAATATATTCATCAACTTCATGATTATTTAAATATTCTTTTATTTCTTTAACTTTCTTTTTATCTTTATCAAATGGGGTTAATTCATAATAATCAATACCATACTTAATAAATAGTTTTTCTAACTCAATCTTTTTAAAATCATTTTGATCAAGTAAGTGACCTCTCCATGATGATGTAATAACAACTAAGGCATCTGTATCATGAACTATTTGGGATAAGCGATCTACTTTATCTTCATCAATATCGACAATACGCCTATTATCTTGATAAGCTTCTTTTACGCGCTTATAAGTCTCTAATGTATTTAATGTGCCATCAACTTCTAAAAATATTACTCTCATTTACTCTCTACTTCAAAATTAAATAATTCAAAATATGAATTAATACTATTAGTATCTATATCATTATTCATAGCTTTAATAGATAAACTTAAATAATAAGTATCATTAAGTTTATAAATAGCGTTTATTGTATCATTTTCGATATAATAAGAATATTCTTTATCATTAACATTAATTATCTCTTTGTAATTATCAAGAATAATATCATTAGTAACTTTATTATAGTTATAAATATACATTCCATTTGTATCATTAACTAAGAAAGAAAAGATAGTATTATTATATTCCATACCTTCATTAGTAGCTTTAATTCTTATATGATAGCTTAATACATCTAATTCTTTAGTTGTAGTCATATTATATTCGTTACTGTCTGTAATGATATCACCAGCTACTTTTTCTTCCTTACAACCAGTCATAAAAAGAAAAACTAAACATATTAATAAGATATATCTTTTCTTCATATTATCACTCTCTAATATAGTATATCAAAAAAAATAGGAAAACTCTATTGTTCACCTATTTTTCTTATTAATACTCGATCTTGAAGACCTTTACTTCTTCGATTTTCCTTCTCAAGAGATAATTCTCTTCCTAATTTATCAGATACTGCTACGGATTTTTCATCAACTAACATATCATAACCAGTCTTTTTAAATGCTAAATCATCTACTGTAGTTTTAAGACCAATTGTTTCTTCTAATAAATTATAATATGGATAATTAATATGTGTTAATGGTTGATAATCAACCTTTTGATGATCAGATAATACTTGTAATAAGTTATTATATAACTTACATACTTCGGTTTTCTTTCTATTTCGATCAAAGATAAAATCGTTATGTTCACCTTCTAAATATAAATCATAATCATCTCTTAATACTTCGATGATATTCTTTTTACCCATCTTAGCTGAATGATTCATAATATTTGCTAAGATAATGGCATTAGATATCTTTAAATCACGATATCTTTTAATAATATTCTCGTAGTACTCGTCTTTTTCTCTTTCACGTTCTTCTCTTTTTTGCGCTCTCTCTTCTTGTTTTTGTTGATATCTCTCTTCTCTTTCTTCTCTCTCTTTTGCTTTTTGAGATTTTCTATTTTCTCTTTCTTCTTTAACTTGTTTTTCTTTATTATTTAATAATTCAAGAGCATCATCACAACGTTTACTTAAAGATACAAATACTTCTTTATTATATAAAATATCGTACTTATCAACGGATTTAGTATAGAAGTCTTCTTTTAATCTCTTTATCTCTTCTTGAACTTGCGGATTCTTATTAATCTTCTCTAATCTTTCAATTTTCTTTTTAATCTCTTTAGCTTTAGAAACATAATAAGACTTCTTATAGTTATTAACTTCTATTTCATCAATAAGATTATTTAAATCTTTTTCAATCTCATCTATTTCCACTGTTGTAGCAATTACATAGTTTACTTTTTCATATTTATAATAAGCTTGTTCAATTAGATCTTTTTCATGTTTATTAAGCTTATTATCCATAATCTCATCAATATCTTTTTGAATATTTAAGATCCTTTCATGCGCTGATAATTCTTTTTCTGGAACTTCTTTAGAAATTTCTTTTTCTTCTTCGTGTTCTTCTTCTAGAACTTTTTCTTCTTCAATATTTTCAATTAAGACATCTTTTATTTGTTCTACTTGGGATATATTAAGTTCTTCATTAACAATTTCTTTAATTTTTTCTAATTTTTTAATATCTTCTTCTTCGTATTTCTCTTCTTTAATTATCTTTTCTTTTAGTTTATCAACTAATTCATAGATTGATTTTAAGTCTTCAGCTTTAGTATATGGATAAATATCAATAATATGATTTTCTCCCATATCTTCATCTCGATGACTTACATCATTAGATAATACAAATTTAGCGTCTTTTTTATTAGCTTCTTTCTTTACAACTACTTTCTTTTTATTCTTACTAGTTCGATTACGATCTAGAAATAGTGTAAGGATCCACGCAAATAACTTTTTAAAGAATAATATTATACTCTTCATATTAGCCTCACTTAATATGATTATAATATAGATTAATCTTGGTATTTAATCTTCCTATTTCACAGTCTAATTCCCATATTTCATGGTATAAATCATTAATTTCTTCATTAATGTTAGAAATCTTTTCAAAGCTCTTTTTACTTTTGTTAATGGCTTTCTCATTAACTTTTATAGAATTCTTTATTTCCTTATGAAGACTAACTAATTTAATAATCATAATTATAATCAAAATTACCAATATTATAATTGGATAATATATCTTTGTAAAGACAAATATCAAGGAAATAACAATTAATAAATACAACAAAGTATATATTACTTGTCTATTTTCTTGTAAAACAAGAATACTATTAGCATTGTCATTCTCATCATTACGATTATTTATATCAATATCATAGATATCTTTATATTCATCTTGTAATGAAAACAACCTTTTTTGTTTCTTTTCTTTTTTCTCTAATAGTTCATTTCTTTTCTTTGTTAATTCATCTATTTGATTTGCATACCAAAGATAATCATCATTATTATATGTTTTCTTTTTATTTACTTTTGGTTTAATAGTTGGTTTCTTACCAGCTTCAAGTTCTCTTTTAACTTTATTAATTAGTTTAAAAGTATCATCACTTCCCTTATAGTGATCAGGATGATACTTTTTTAATAAACCTTTTAAATTCTTTTTAACTTCTTTATTATATTCACCATTATAACCAATTGCATCTAGTATTTCACGTTCATTCATACTATTTTACCGCTTCTTTAATAGCACTATTAAATTGGGTATCTCTTCCATTTTCTTCTTTGTATTCGACTAATACATCTGGAGTAATACCAATACCATCAATATAATTACCTTCTGGAGTTAACCATTCTTGATAAGTATACTTAATCATAGCACCACTAGATAATTGATAAGATTTTTGAACTTTTCCTTTACCAAATGATGTTGTACCTACAACTGTTGCATGATAACGTTCTTTTAGTGCTGCTGTGAATACTTCACTAGCAGAAGCACTATTGCAATCTATTAGAATAACAACTTTATAATTACGACTTTCTTCAGTCTCATCTTTATATGCTTTAACTTCTTCACGTGTTTTTAATTGATAAATTACTTCACCTTTCTTGGTGAATAAAGATATCATATTTGTAACGGTCTTTAAGTGACCTCCTGAATTGCCACGTAAATCTACTACTAAGGCATCTATCTTTTCTTTTTCAAGTTCTTTTAGCGCTTTTTCAAATTGACTGTCAGTATTTTCGGCAAAAATACTTACTTCTAAGTAACCAACTTTCTTACCGCCTTCATTTATAATTTCACTCTCAACACTTTGAATTGCTACAACGCCTCTTGTTACCGTAACTTTCTTCTCTTCTCCGTCACGAATAATTGTTAAAACAACATCTGTTCCTGATTTACCTTTAACTAATTTAGTAACATTACTTAAGTTTGTTGTATCTAATTCTTTGCCATCGGCTTTTACTAATTGATCTCCTACTTTTAATCCAGCTTTTTCAGCAGGACTATCTTTAAATATAGTAATTATCATTACTTTTTTATCAACTAATTGGATTTCCGCACCAATACCACTATATTCGCCATCTAATGTTTCATTAAATTCTTCAGTGGCTTCAGCATTATAATAAGTAGAATATGGGTCTCCCAAGAAACTTACCATTCCATTAATACCAGCTTCAAGTAATTGATCGCCATCTACTGGTTCATAATAATTACTTAAAATATCATTATATGTATCAATAAATTCATTTAATGATTCATTAACATTACCACTATATTTACCTTTACCATACATAATAACGCCACCAGCTATTAAGCCCAAAGCAAAGGTAATTACCATAAATGATATTACTTCAACAATTGTGAATTTATTCTTGCTTTTAAAGATTCTTTTCTTAACATCTGTACATGCTTTTTTTATTTTATTATTCTTAACCATATTTACCTCTTTTTCCACTCTATTATAATATAACACAAAATAATCAAATTAGTGTGAAAATTAGATAAAATAATCTATTAGATTTAATTATTTATTGATATAAAACACTAATTTAAGTATAATTATTATGAGGTGTTTTTATGAAAATAATTACATTATCTAAAGAAGAATTCGATGAATTCGCTACTAGTCATGATTATGCTTCATATTGTCAAACATCTGCCTATGCAAATCTAAAGACAGAATGTGATGATTTTGAAGTACATTACTTAGGATTTAAAGATAGTGGTGAATTAGTAGGTGCTTCTATGCTTATATTTAAAGAGTTATTCTGGGGATATAAGTTTGCTTATGCACCACGTGGGTTTCTATTAGATTATTCTAATTTATCATTATGTAAACAAGTTACAGAAGCACTTAGAAGACTCTTAAAGAAACAAAAATTTATTTTCATTAAATTAGACCCACCAATTATCTATCGAAGATATGACTTTGATGGTAATGAAGAAGCAGATAGTGAATCTTCTAAAGAAATATTAAGGAATTTTAAAAAGAATAGTTATATTCATCAAGGATTTAATCTATATAATGAAAATATGCTACCAAGGTTCTATGCTTATGCTAAATTAGATAGTAACCCCCAAGTATTATTTAGATCATTTAGTAAACAAAGACAAGATGAGATAACACTAGCTCAACAGAAAGCCTTCTCTGTTATCCCAGATTCCAAGAATGACATAGATTTCTTTCTTGAAATGACTAAAACAATCATTAGAGGACGAAATGCTAAATATATAAAGACATTATTTAAATCATTTGATGAGACTGATGATGCAACAATCTTCTATACATTCTTAGATACCCAAAAATATACCGAAAATATTAATAAATTATATAGTGATGAACAAGAAAAGAATAATGGTTTAGCAGGTATTATCTCTAGTATGGATTCTACTAAATATAATATGCAATTAGTTTTAAACGATAAAATGGAATCTGATAAGAGATTGGCTGAATTAAAAGAGAATTTAAATTCTTCAATGAAATTAATTCGTAATAGCCCTGAAGGTTTAATTATAGGAGCTACCCTTGTTATTACTAGTGGTAGAGGTGCAAATATTATTACTAATTATGTAGTACCACAATATCGTAGTTTAAATGCCTTACCATTAACAAACTATGAAATAATGAAGCACTATGGTAAAAAAGGTTATTCTTATATTGATTTGGGTTCTATCCCAGGTAACTTCAGTAAAACTAGTAAATACTATAATATGATTAGAAGTAAAGGTGGTTATAATTCATCTATTATTGAATATATTGGTGAATTAGACTTAGTAATTAATCCTTTAATCTATCGTGTTTATAACTTTAAATTAAGTCATGGTAAGATAACAATAAAGAACTGATAATCAGTTCTTTTTATTTAGCTCATATTTTATTTTATCCACAATAATGTTAATAAAATCTAAATTAGATATATTACCATTATCATAATCAGCAACATAACCATAGGTATCTAGACGATCTTCATATTTCATTTTATTTAGAGATTTATTGATTGCATACTGAATGTTCTTTTCAATACAATCTATTTTTTTATTATGACGATTAGCAAGTATCCGATATAATTTACTATCTATATTATGTTTTTCATTAAATATTAAAAAGAGAATCTCTTGTAAGTACTTAACCCCTTTATATTTATTAGTAAGGCCAATATTCTTAAATAATATACTAATTTGATAATCAAGTATTTCATTAAAACTCATATTATAATTAAATGCGATCTTTAATTGTTCTTCAAGACTTTTTAAGGAAAATGGTTTAATAAACAATAAATTAATCTCTAAATGACCTCCTATATTTATTAAATCCATTGAATAAAATGGTAAAATAACCGCCTTCTTGATACTTTTATCTAAATTATTTAATAATTCAAAGCTATCAATCTCTTTTAAAATATAATCAATTATTATTAACTGATAGTCATATAAATTAATATTTTGAACATTATTTCGGATATCAAAATGAAAAAAAGAGTTATTAATAAAGTAGTTCTTAAAAATATTAATCATTTCACTATCATCTGATAGTAACAATATTTTATTCATTTTACCTCTAAAACTACATTAATAATACTCTTTATTTTTTCTTAACTAACACTTTTGTGAATTGATCATAAAACTCAAGTTCCCTTTCAGGGATATTATAATCATTATAATAGAACGTATCTAACATCATACCATAGATATCTTCCCGTAGATCATCATCTATAGGTCCACGAGATTTATTAATACGTTTAAAAATAGTTTGGTAGTCTTCATAAGCAACACGGTTATGAGAATCTAAATAATTTAAGAATTTATGCCCAAAGTTTGTTAGGATAGCACCATTTTCAAGTACTTCCTTGCCACCTCTTCTTCTTTCACGAATATGATGGAAGGTAAAACGATTGGCTTTTGTGGTTTTAAATCCCATCCAATCTTCTTCACCTGGTTCATATACTTCAATCATTCTCTCAAGAACATTGGAGTATCCTTTTGGTTCTTCTCTTTCTATATATTTCCTATTCTTTTTATACTTTTTACCGTGACGATGCTTCATACCTACCCTCCTTATTTATTTAATTCGATTATCTTCTTAATAAAATCAACTTTTAATGAACTACTTCCAACTAGAAAGCCATCAAGAACATCTAATCTTGATAACTGTTGGATATTATCTTCATTAATGCCACCACCGTATAATACTTTAATATCAATACCATAGTTACTTTTAACATATTTCTTGATTTGGGATACATTATTTTCAATAAAATCTAAAGTTGGAATAGTATCAGTTCCAATAGTCCATATTGGTTCATAAGCAAGAACTATTTTTTCAAGCCCTACATTACCAATAAAAGCTTTATCTATTTCATTAATACAAACATTATATGTTTTATCATTTTCATTCTCTTCAAGTGTTTCTCCTACACATAATATTGGGATAACATCATTATTAAGACATAATTGGATTTTAGTGTTAATAAAACGATTATCCATATAATAGTCACGTCTTTCAGAGTGACCAATAATACTATATGTAATACCTAATTCCTTTAGTTGAAGAATGGATAGATCTCCTGTATAAGCTCCTTTTAGTGCAAATGAGATATCTTGAGCTCCTACAGGAATATTGTTTTTCTTGAATTTATCAATATAAATAGCTGATGGACAAAATACACAATTACTTAAATCATTCTTTTTAATCTCTTCAATATATTTATCAATCTCACTATTTAATAAATTCATTTTGTGATTGAATGCTAATAATTTCATTTTTCTCCCTTACCAATAATCGCTATACCTGGTAGTTCCTTCCCCTCAAATAATTCTAGTGATGCGCCACCACCTGTTGAAATATGTGTCATATGATCACGATATCCAAAGTTAATAATAGCTGAAGCAGTATCACCACCACCAACAATAATTCTAGCTTTATCTTTATCTAAATAATTAGCAATTTCTTTAGTACCATTAGCATATTTTTCATCTTCAAACATACCTAGTGGGCCATTCCATAAAATTGTTTTAGCACCATTTAAATATGATTCAAATAAATATATTGTCTTAGTACCAATATCAAGACCAATATCATCATTACCAATAACATCTACTTCATAAGCATCACTACCAATTTCTTTAGAACATACATGATCAACAGGTAATACTAATTTATTTGTCTTCTTTAATAAGTCTTTACAATAATCAATTTTATCTTCTTCAAGTAATGATTTACCAATATTAACACCTTGAGCTTTTAAGAAGGTATAAGCCATACCACCGCCGATTAAAATTTTATCTACTTTATCGATTAAATTCTCAATCATACCAATCTTATCACTTACTTTAGAACCACCCATTATAACAACAAATGGATATTCTGTTTTTTCAAGGACTGGTACCATATTATCAAGTTCTTTTTGAACTAAGAAACCAATACCACTAGGAAGTATACTAGCAATACCTACATTAGATGCATGAGCACGATGACATGTACCAAATGCATCATTAATATAAATATCACCTAATGATGCCCAGTATTTACCTAATTCAGGGTCATTACCACTTTCTTTCTTACCATCTAAGTCTTCATATCTTGTATTTTCCATTAATAATACTTCGCCATTTTTAAGATCATTAATAGCTTTTTCTAGTTTTTCTCCTCTAGTATAATGAGAGAAATAAACATTTTTATTTAATAATTCACATAATCTCTTAGCTACTGGTAATAATGTATTCTTTTCTTTATCAGCTTCTTCTTTAACTCTACCTAAGTGAGACATTAAAATAACTTTAGCGCCCTTACTAACTGCATAATTAATAGTTTCTAAACTAGATACTATTCTATTATCATCTGTTATCTTTCCATCTTTAATAGGGACATTAAAGTCTACTCTAATAATTACTTTCTTTCCATTTAAATCAAAATCCTTTATATTCTTCATAAAATCCTACCTTCAATTTATATTTTAACACAAAAAAAGATTGAGTTAAACTCAATCTTTAATTATTTTACTCCATAAATTCGTTTTCTAGTGCTTCCATTGGTTCATCTTCAGCAAATTGGTTAGCTAAGTCATAATCAACTTTTTGATATGCCTTAATACCAGTACCTGCAGGAATAAGTTTACCAACGATAACATTTTCTTTAAGACCAACTAAATTATCAGTCTTACCACGAATTGCTGCATCTGTTAAAATTCTTGTTGTTTCTTGGAATGAAGCAGCTGATAAGAATGAATCAGTTCCAAGAGAAGCTTTAGTAATACCAAATAATACTGGTACACCTGTAGCAGGACGTTTACCTTCAAGGATAACTTTCTTATTTCCATCAGTAAATTCATGGAAGTTAACAAGTGATCCTGGTAGTAAATATGTATCTCCTGAATCAACAATTCTAATCTTATCGATCATACGTTTAGCAATAACTTCAACGTGTTTATCAGAAATTTCAACACCTTGACTACGATAAGCATTTTGTACTTCTTTTAAGATATATTCTTGTGTAGTAAGTGGGTCAGTTACTGTTAATAATTCTTTAGGGCTAATAGCACCTTCAGTTAACTTATCACCAGGAGCGACCATATCACCTTTTTCTACACGAAGTTTAGCTCCGTAGTTAGTAACATGTTCTTTAGTTTCTAATTTATTTTCAACAACAATCTTAAATTTACCATGATCATCAGTGATCTTTGTAACTTTACCTGAAATTTCAGCAATTGTTGCCTTACCTGTAGGGTTACGAGCTTCGAATAATTCTTGTACACGAGGAAGACCTTGTGTAATATCTTCTTCACCAGCAACACCACCAGTATGGAATGTACGCATTGTTAACTGAGTACCAGGTTCACCGATTGATTGAGCAGCCATAACACCGATTGCTTCACCAACTTCAACGATATTACCTGTAGCAAGGTTACGTCCATAACACTTGCAACATACACCATTTGGTGTGTTACATGTTAGAAGTGAACGAACTTCAACTTCAGTAATTCCAGCATCTACAATCTTTTCAGCTATACTTTCAGTAATTAAATCATTACGTTCAACAAGTACTTTTCCATTCTTTGGATTAACAACTTGTTT
>JAEEGL017135110.1_pt1 | contig 33331 bp, 33 predicted proteins | sample 9134231 | NCBI WGS metagenome assembly JAEEGL01 (sample SAMN16246548, study PRJNA631951) | gut metagenome | biome: gut microbiome; feature: rumen; material: fiber-attached | host: Bos | place: Iran: Karaj | collected 2018-10 | reverse complement strand
GTCATCGGCACCCTGTCCATGCTGCAGGCCGCCAAGGCCTACTGGGAGAGCCTGCCGGAGAAATACGAAGGCAAGCGCTTTTACCACATCTCCACCGACGAGGTGTACGGGGCGCTGCCGATGGACAAGTCCATCCTGTTTACGGAGGAAACCAAGTACCAGCCACACAGCCCGTACAGCGCGGCGAAGGCGTCCAGCGACCATTTCGTGCGGGCGTTCCACGACACGTACGGAATGCCTACCATTGTCACGAACTGCTCGAACAATTACGGCCCGTATCAGTTCCCGGAGAAGCTTATCCCGTTGTTTGTCAATAACATCCGGCACCGCAAGCCGCTGCCGGTGTACGGGAAGGGAGAGAATGTGCGCGACTGGCTGTTCGTGGAGGACCACGCCCGCGCCATCGACCTGATCTTCCATAAAGGGAAGGTGGCCGAGACGTACAACATCGGCGGGTTCAACGAGTGGAAGAACATTGACATCGTGAAGACCCTCATCCGCGTGACCGACCGGCTGCTCGGCCGTCCGGAAGGTGCCGATGACGACCTCATCACCTACGTGACCGACCGTGCCGGGCACGACCTCCGCTATGCCATCGACAGCACCAAACTCCAGCGGGAACTGGGCTGGGAGCCGTCGCTCCAGTTCGAGGAAGGCATCGAGAAGACCATCCAGTGGTACCTGGACAACCAGGAATGGCTGGACAACGTCACCAGCGGAGACTACCAGAAGTATTACGACGAAATGTACAAAGGCCGATGAAAACCGCCCTCCTCATCCTGTCCGTCCTGGTGGGAATCCTGTACCTGAAATGGATCCTCATCGCCCTGGTGTATCCGTGGCAGGCCTTCCATTACCAGTACCGGAAGACGAAAAAAACGGTCTGGAAGGTCCTGGGAGCCCCGTTCGCCCTGTGGGAGAAGATCTGGCGGGGAGGATGGCAGCGTTTCAGCCTGTACCAGATGTCGACGATCCCTTCCAACCACTTGCGGAAGGCGTTGTACCGGGGCCTGGGCTGCGAATGCGGCAAGAAGGTGGTTTTCCATTTCCGGACGGAGATCCGGGACCCGTTCCTCCTCAAGTTGGGAGAGGGGACGGTCATCGGGGACAACGCCCTGCTGGATGCCCATAACGGGCTGACGATGGGCAAGAACGTGAACCTGTCCTCCAACGTGGTCATCTATACCGGTCAACACGACCATCGGGACCCCTATTTCCGCAGCAAGCAAGGCAAGCGCTCCGTGGAGATCGGGGACCGGGCCTGGCTGGGCAGCAACGTGATGGTCCTACCCGGCGTCGTCATCGGGGAGGGTGCCGTGTGCTGCGGCGGATGCGTGGTGACGAAGGACGTGGAACCTTACACCGTGGTGGCCGGCGTGCCGGCGAAGCAGGTGGGGGAGCGTCCGCGCGACCTGCGCTATGAGTTTAACGGAAAAAGCAAGCGGATCTATTGAAAGACGGGAAGCCGGGCGTCAAGCGCAATTTTTTGTATAACAGCGTCCTGACGCTGTCCAACTACATTTTCCCCTTGATCGTATACCCGTACGTGTCGAGGGTGCTCGGCGTGTCCAACATCGGCATCTGCAATTTCGTGGACAGCATCGTCCACTGGTTCATCCTGATCTCGATGATGGGAATGACCATCCTGGGGAACCGGGAGATGGCGGCGATCGGGGACGACCGGGAACGGCGCAACCGCTCCTTCTCGGAACTGATGCTGCTCAACCTCGCGACCACCGTGCTGGCCGCGGCGGGACTCCTGGTCGCCATTTTCACGGTGCCTAAACTGTTCGTCTACCGGAAGCTCCTGTATATCGGCGTATTGAAGCTGTTCGCCAACTATTTCTGCATCGACTGGTACTTCCGGGGGACCGAGGATTTCCGATACATCACCGGACGGACTATCTTCGTGAAGATCCTGTACGTAGCGGCGGTGTTCCTGTTCATCCGGAAAGCGGAAGACTATCCGGTGTACTACCTCCTGACCGTGCTGATGCTGGTCGGGAACGCCCTGATCAACCTGTTCTATGCCCGCCGCTCGGTCTCTTTGACCCTTCAGGGCCTTTCCCCGTCCCATTACCTGAAGCCTTTCCTGATGCTGGGCATGTACATGGTCCTGACCTCGTTGTATGTCACCTTGAATGTGACCTACCTGGGCTTTGTGGCCGGTGATGAGCAGGTAGGGTACTATTCCACCGCATCCAAATTGTACAGCATCGTCATCGCCTTCTTCTCGGCCTTCACGGGGGTGATGCTGCCGCGGATGAGTTCCCTGGTGTCGGAGAACCGGATCGGGGAGTTCCGGCGGATGATCGACAAGACCTTCGACATCCTGATGACCTTCGCCATCCCGCTGGTGATCTACGCTTGCCTGTGCGCCCCGGAGATCGTCCGCATCTTCGCCGGCTCCGGCTATGAGGGCGCCTACGTGCCCGCCCGGATCATGATGCCGCTCATCCTGGTCGTGGGTCTGGAGCAGGTATTCGTCATCCAGATCCTGATGCCCAACAAGCGGGACCGGTCCATCTTCCTCAACTCCTGTGCGGGAGCGGCGATGGGCATCCTTCTCAACCTGTTGCTGGTGAGCCGGTTGCAAGCCGTCGGATCGGCCATCGTGTGGCTTTCCTGCGAGACGACCGTGCTTGTGCTGGCCTCCCATTTCTCCCGCACGGGGGACGGGATCGCCTTCCCGTGGCGGAAACTCGGAACCGGCCTGCTGGCCTATCTTCCGGCCGCCATCCTGTGCGCCCTGCTGTATTACCTGATTCCTGATCCCTGGATCAGGTTCGGTGCCGTCACCGCCGTGATGGGGATCTATACCGCCGTCTACGTCCTTTTCGTCAAGAAGGACGAAACCGTCCTGTCGCTCCTTCGCCGCCGATGGTAGCCGCCCTGTTCAAAGCCATCCTGATCCTCTGCTGCCTGTGCATGCTCGTGCTCAAGCGGGAGTACAAGCCGGCTGTGTTCATCTTCGGCTACGCGGTGCTGTCGGAAGTGTCCCTTCCGCTGCCCATGGGCAACACGGTGTTCTTCCTGCCCATCTTCTACATCTTCACGGAAGGACTCCGTTTCAAGGAGATGATCAAGAGCTTCAGGATCAAGGAGTTGGTGCTGGCACTCATCGTCTTCCTCATCTCCTTCCTGTACAATTACGCGAACAGCCCTCATTACTGGGGAAGCGTGCCGCAGTTCGTTACCCTCCTGTTCCGGGAATGCATCACTACGTATTTCATCCTGGTGGTAGGCTTCTTCTCGCTGAAAAGCGTGAAGACGTTCAAGCCCTTCCTCCAGGTCGCGTTCATCTCCCTGATCATCCTGACGGTCTTCGGCGCCATCAACTACATCACGAAGGAGTCCACGATGCTGGACCTCATCACGGGCGGCGCCACCAAGCGTGAGACTTCCGTGGGCGGCCTCTTCACCTCGGAAACCCGCTTCCGGACGCAGTCCCTGTTTATCCAGCCCTTCGATTACGGGTATATGTGCCTGATAATCCTGCTGGTAACGGTATATGGGTACACGCGGGGTCTGGTAGGGAAGAACCGTTTGATCGCCGTCGGCCTGATGAGCATGTTCGGCGTCCTGACCTGCGGTTGCCGGACCGTCATCTACTGCTTCGTCCTGAGCGCCCTGGCCTATGCCTTCCTGTTCCTGAAGGGAAACCGGGTGCCGATCTACATTGGTGTCGCCATCATCGGCATCACCCTGCTGTACACCTATTCCTCTTTCTTCCGGTCCAAGGCCGATTTCGCCCTGAGTATCTTCACCGAACGGGACAATGAGATCGGCGGCAGCGATATCGAGAGCCGGACCGTCCAGCTGCTCCGTGTCTTCTATTACATCCAGGACGATCTCTGGATGGGGCGGGGATACGACTTCTTCTGGATCGATCTCCAGTTCTCCGAGGGACAGCAGTATTCCCTTGATCCTGACCTGCTTGGATTGGAAGGCGTGCACCTGAAATACCTTCTGGAACGGGGTATCATCGGCTATGCGATGTACCTCATCTTCTATTTGCTGCTCTTCTCCTACATCTGGCGGCACCGGAAGTCCAACCGGGAAGAGGCGTCCGCCGCCCTGTGCCTGCTGGTGATGTACATGACCTTCGCCCATATGACCGGAGAGCTGAAGAGCCTGCCGCCCACGCTGCTGGTGCTGGGCATGTTCCTCCGCCTGATCCAGAACGAGAGCTGGAAGTGGGTGCGCTATCAACAGAACAAGTTCAATGCTCGGTATCATTATCGTCAATTATCGTGAGTACGACCGCACGGAACGGTTCATACGGGAGGAAGTCTCCCGTATCCGGATGCCGTACCGGCTGGTGGTCGTGGATAACGGGGGCGATGAAGTGCGGGCCCGGACGCTGAAGGAGCGGACCGGGGCGGAAGTCCTGGTGCGGCCCAACGACGGGTTCGCCGCTGGCTGCAATGCCGGGGCGGAGGCATTGAAAGATGCTGAGTATCTTCTGTTTACGAATTCCGACCTGCACCTCGCTTCCGACAACGTTGTAGAAGCCTTGGTAACGAAGCTGGAAACGGATCCGGAGATCGGTGTCATCGGTCCGGAGATCGTGGGCCTGGACGGCCGCAGGCAGTCGCCGGAGCCCTATATGGGCCTTTGGGACCGCTATGTCTGGATGTACCTTAGCACCCCTTTCCTTTCCAAAGAGGCCAAACGGCGGAAGTTCCTGCTGGATGCCTCCGAGGAGGCCCAGGAAGGGTACCACTACCGCGTGATGGGTTCCTTCTTCCTATGCCGGAGGGAGGACTGGGAGAGGGCCGGCGGGATGGACCCGAACACCTTCCTCTATGCGGAGGAATCCATCCTCAGCGAGCGCATGAAGGCGATCGGGAAGAAGGTTTATTTCCTGCCGTCCGTCACCGTTGTCCACGAACACGGGGCGACGATCCGCTCCCATATCGACCGGACGAAGGCAGCCTGGCTCCGGTTCCAGAGCGACGCCTATTTCTACCGTCGGTATAAAGGCTATCCGGCCTGGCAGACCACGCTGGCCGGGTGGATTTATCGCCTGATACTCAGCGTAAAACGATAAGATGATCCTGACCCTTCTTCTTTCCGTCGTCTTTTCCGTGACCGGCCAGCAGGATTTCGACCGGCTGGGGGAGCGGATCGACTCCGCCTTGGTAACGGGGGAGCGGGAGATGGATGTCCGTTTTGCGCCGGGAACCTATTTTTTCCGGGAAGGCCACCTGTGCTTTTCGGGGGTCCAGGCACCGGAAATGGTCCTGCGCCTTCGAGGAAACGGTGCCGTCCTGGTGGGAGCCCAAGACGGAACGGAACCGAAGTTCGAGAACGGATTTGTGGACTTGGAGAAGCGGAAGGCCGTCGACGCCTTGCCTCCCGTGAGAAAGGCCGGTTTCTGGCCGGTTCGCATTCCGTTCCGGAAGGGGCTCTATATCCTTCGTTGCAAGGGAGAATCCGACGTCTCCGAGACCGATGCGGTTGGGATGAAACTCATTCTGTCCCAGTGGTTTGTGGGAGCCGTCTATGACGTGGTCAAGATTTCCCGGGGATGGGTCTGGTTCCGCCGTGTCCCGTATAGGACCCGCATCTGGTCCGAGTTGCGGTTCGGCCGCTGCCTGCCCCGCTATATGCTCTTCGCGCCCCGGAAGGCCGCATCGGCCTATCCTTGCGCCGCCTCGAATTTCCTGTCCATGGAAAACTCCCGTCTGGGCGGAATCCTGTTGGATGGATTCCATTTCCTGGGCAATGGCGCCGGGAAGCCGCTGCTGGATTTCCGCGATGTCCATGCGGATTCAGTCCGGGTGGACAGCTGCCGGTTCGAAGGGATGAGATCCCAAGTGTTCCAGGCGGACAGTACCGACCATATCCGCTTGAGGAACAGCTTGTTCCAGGATTGTTACCTGGGTGCGGTCCGGCTTTCGGCCGGCGTGGATGACGCCCTCGTGGAAGGGAACCGCTTCATCGACAACGGTCTCCAGATGACCAATACCCCCATCGTGGACTGCAAGGGACAAGGCTTCGTAGTCCGGGAAAACTATTTCGAAGATTTCTCCTATTCCGCCGTGGGCGTGGGACTGCATTTTTCGGACAGTACCGGCTGCATCACCTCCGGGGTAGTGGAGGACAACGAAATCTGCATGTCCGAAGCTTTCCGGAGCGGGGTTCCCCGGGAACTGATTGACGGAGGGGCGATTTACGTGTGGACGCAGAACAAGGATGTGGTCATCCGCAACAATTATATCCACGATATCGACGGCCCGCACGGCAACCGCGGCATCTTTGCCGACGACGGGGCCGTGAATGTGGAGGTGTCCGGGAATCTGCTCCTGAACATCCCCGGCGGAAGGGATATCGACTTGCGGCGCGCCTTCCGGGTGGAACGGAAACGGAACAGCATGATCCGGCGAGTCAATGTGGGAAACCGTATGGACGGGAACATCCTGGACGGACCGGGCCGGTTCTATGTCCGCAAGGATGATCCGACGAGTTTCAAGGGGGAAAACATCCATCTTTCCGAGGGTTATGACCGGGAAATGGTCGTCCGCGAATGGAAAAGCAGGAACCGATGAAAGTTCTGATCGTCACATACAATTACCTGACCGGATACGGGGGCGGCGCCTTCGGAGCTCGGGCGTATATCAACGCCTTCTCGGCTCTGTATGAGGATGTTACCCTGTTGTATCCCGTTCGGGAAGAGGAGACTGGGCCCGACGGGCTGCGGGAAGGAATCCGGAAGATCGGTGTCACCGACCCGGCTCCGCGTCCCGCGAAACTGGCCCGCATTTTCTTTAAGGGGATCCTGCACCGTTTTGAGAAGCCGTTTCGGGAGCTTTTGGCCCGGGAGCACTTCGACCTCATCGTGTTCCAGAACAGCAAGTGTTCCTCCCGCATCATCCGGGACGCCCGCGCATCGGGAGCCCGGATCGTTGTGATCCATGACAATTTCGAGCAGGAGTATACCCGGGACAATACGCCGTTCCTGCTGCGTCCGATCCTGCTTCCGGCGACGGTCCGAACCGAGCGGGAGGCTGTCCGGACGGCGGACCTCAATCTGGTCCTGACCCCGGACGATGCCCGCCTGTTCGAGTCGAAGTACGGGGGGAACATCTCCCTGTGGGGCACTTTCGAATACGGCCCTTCCCAGCCGCGGGTATCTGCAGCCGTGCACGAACCCGTGTTCGCTATCACCGGCAACCTGGGTGCCCGGCAGACCGTTTCATCCCTGCTTCCCTGGCTGTCCGATTACTATCCCATCCTGAAGGAAATGGTCCCTGATGCCCGGCTTCTCGTCGCCGGAAAAGAGGCTTCCACGGCCCTGCAGCAGCGACTTGCCGAGGTGGGTGCTGAATTCGTCGACACCCCGGCCGATATGTCCGCCGTCCTCGCGCGAGCCCGGTATTACCTGTGTCCCGTAAACTGCGGGGGCGGAGTAAAACTCCGCGTGATGGACGGTCTCCGCGAAGGTTTGCCGGCCCTCGTGCATCGCGTGTCCGCCCGCGGATATGAAGCCTTTGAGGGCCTTTCGCTGTTCGTGTATGACGACCCGGCCAGCTTCCGGAAGGCGCTTTCCGGACTCCTTTCCTGTGACAGCGACCCTGTCCGGTGCCGGGAGCTGTATGACCGGATCTTCTCCTTTGAGGCGGGCGTGGAACGCCTCCGTAAACTGATGCAAGCATGACCCCAGTCGTCCTCGTCGCCTATAACCGTCCGGAGGCCTTGAGAAAGGCCCTGGAAGCCTTGGCTGCCAATGACTTGGCTGCCGGTACCGACCTTTATGTCCGGATCGACGGACCCAAGGGGCCGGCGGATGCGGAGAAGGTGGATGCCGTCCGGGCTGTTGCCCGGGAGGCAAAAGGTTTTCGCTCCGTGGAGGTTACCTGTGCTCCGGAAAACCGTGGCCTCGCCGCCTCTGTCATCGCCGGTGTCAATCGCGTACTGGAAGTCAGTGATACCGTGATTGTCGTGGAGGACGACCTCCTTGTCCATCCGGCTTTCCTGTCCTATATGAACCAGGCGCTGGCGCGTTACGCTTCGGAGCCGGAAGTCTTCTCGGTCTGTGGCTATACGAACCGGGTTACCGTTCCCGAAGGATATGGTTTCGATGCCTATTTCGGCCCCCGCAGCTCCTCCTGGGGCTGGGGCACCTGGCGGGACCGTTGGCAGTCCGTGGACTGGAATCCGACGCCGGCCTCCCTGCAGAAGAACGCCCGGGCCTTCAACCGCTGGGGCGGCTCCGACTGCGCGAAAATGCTCCGGGACTGGATGGAAGGACGCAACCAGTCGTGGGCTATCCGCTTCTGTTACAGTCAGTTTATCCAAGGAAAGCCCTCCCTGTTCCCGGTCCGGAGCCTCGTGGATCCGTCCGCCGGCTTCGAAGGGGACGGAACCAACTGCCACAAATACAGCCGCTTCAAGTTCGACATGGCCGCGGCGGAAAAGGAGTCTTTCCGATTCCCGTCCGCGGTGGAAACCGTCCCTTCCCTCCGTCGTTCCGCCCTCCGCTATCATTCCCCGGTCCGCCGGGCCTGGTCCCGCCTGATGTATCTGATCTATGGTTAAGCGACTCCTTTTCCTCCTGCTTCTCCTGCTCCCGGCCGTCCTTGCCGCGGAGACGGTGACCGTATCCTCCCAGGCCGATTTCGATGTCCTGTCCGCCCGGATCACGACCCTGGCGAAATCAGGAGCGAAAGAGATCACGGTGCGTTTCGCGAAAGGAACGTATCAGTTCAAGGAGAACCAGTTGGAATTCAAGAACTTGTCGGCATCGACCCTGAGACTTTCACTGGAGTGCGAGGGGGCCGTGTTCATTCCTGCCGATCTGGGGTCCCATTCGTACGGGGACGTACTCCTTTCGTTGAAGGACCTTTCCTGCAAGGACCGTCTGAGCGCTCCTATCCAGGTGAAGAAACGTCCCGAAATCGTCAACCGGAAATCGGGTCTCTGCCGGGTCATGACTGGTGGAAAGGATCTGTCGGAGAAAGATGCAAATGGATTGTATGTGATTCTGACTCAGTGGTATCGGAGTGGCCGGTATCCGGTTCAGAAGATACAGGGCGGGTATATCTATTTCACTGCGCAAGGGGTCACTTCTGATGGCGACCCCAATCATGACATTGATGCGGACTTCAAGTTCGAGAAGGTTTTGCCCCGCTACTCCCTGCTGGATTCCCGCAAGGCTCCCGCGAACCTGCACCGCGGTACGGCCTGCAAGTTCCTGACGATGTTCAACTGCTACATCGGTTCCTTCCGCCTCCACGGAGCCCGTTTCCTCGGCAATGGGGGAGAGGATTGCCTGATGCAGTTCTATGCGAATGACGCCACTTCCATCGAAGTTTCCGGCTGCCGGTTCGAGCATATCCACAGCGATATCATCCATGTCCAGCGGACGAACAACTTCCTGTTCCGGGACAATGATGTGGAGCATGGCTGGCGGCACGGCATCACCGTGGATTATTTCTCTTCGGGTGCGGAATTCGCAGATAACCGGTTCAGTGACACCGGGTTACTGATGGAGAATTCGTTCTGCCTCCAGCTCCGGGGCGGACATTTCCTGGTGCATGGAAACGTATTCAAGGACTTCACCTACGGGGCGGTGGGCATCGGCACCCATTGGAAGGACCCGATGCCGGCTTCCGCATCCGGCGTGATGGAGAAGAACGAGCTGTTCTGCACGCCGTCGTTCAACCGCTACCTGATGGACTCCGGCGCCGTGTACACCTGGACCATCAACCGCGATGTCACCATCCGGGACAATTATATTCACGACATCGGCGGCTACGGCCAGAACCGGGGCATCTTCTGTGACGACGGGACCGTGAATGTCCATATCGTCGGGAACCGGGTGCTCCGGATCCGGAACTATTATTGCATCGACCTGCGGAAAATGCTCTCCATCGAGAGTGATCCCGCCTCGGCCATCCGGAAGGTCAATGTTGGTAATTCATTGGAAAACAATACGGTAGATGGCGACATCCGCTTCTACAACCGCGATGAGTAAACCGAAAGTCCTGTTTATCCTGCATCTCCCGCCACCCTGTCACGGGGCAGCGGAGATGGGCCGTCTGATCCGGGAAAGCGCCCGGGTGAACGAGGCCTTCGAGACGCGGTATGTCAACCTTTCCGCCTCGCAGTCCATCGAAGAGGTCGGCCGTTTTGCCTGGAAGAAACTGACGGTCCTCTTCCGCCTGCTTCGTCAGGTGCGGAAGGAAGTCCACGAATGGAAGCCGGACCTGGTGTACCTTACGCCGTCTTCGACGATGCCCGGCCTGCTGAAAGATGTGCTGGTGAAACGCTGCGTGGAGAGAGCGAAGGTCGTGCTGCATTTCCACAACAAAGGCGTGGCGGAGCGGCAGGGGCGGTTACTGGATAACTTCCTGTACCATCGTCTGTTCCGTCGAGCGCGTGTCGTTCTGCTCTCACCTCGGTTGTATCCCGATATGCAGAAGTATTTCCCCGCAGAACAGGTCTCTTACTGCGCGAACGGCATCGCTGTGCCGGTGATTCCCCAGAGCGATGAGCCTGTGCGTCCCCGCCTGCTTTTCCTGTCCAACCTGATCCGCTCCAAGGGTGTTCCGGTCCTGCTGGATGCCTGCAAAATCCTTCAGGATGAAGGACTTGACTTTGACTGCGAACTGGTCGGGAAGGAGACGGAAGATTATTCGGCGGCCTCGTTGGATGCGGAGATACACGAAAAAGGCCTGGATGGCCGGGTCCGTTATGCCGGCCCGAAATACGGCGCGGACAAGTGGACCACCCTGTCCCAGGCCGATGTCTTCGTCTTCCCTTCCTGGTATCCGAACGAATGCTTCCCGCTCGTGCTGCTGGAAGCGATGGCGGCCGGACTGCCTGTCGTCACGACGGATGAGGGAGCCATTCCCGACATCGTCCGGGATGGCGGGAACGGGTTCATCTGCCCGGTCCATGACCCGCAGTCCGTGGCGGATGCCATTCGCAAGCTATTGATGAATAGCAACTTGAGAAAAGAAATGGGAGAGTGCGGCCATCAACGCTTCCAGGAAGCGTTCACGGCCGATGCCTTCGAGTCCCACCTGGTCGCAATCCTGAAACAAGAACTCGATGCCTAACCTGTACCTGTCGAATATGCCGGCCCCTTACCGGATGGACCTGTACCGCTCGCTGGCGCAGGAACTGGACTGTGTCATCTGCTTCGAGGAAGTCCGGGAAGGAGTCCCCGGGGTGGACGTGCGTCCCTGGTCCCTGCGAACCTTGCCGAAGCTGATCCGCCAGGTGCGCCCCAGCATTGTCTTCGTTCCGGAGTTTTCCGCAGCGGCCATCGTGGCGTTACAGCTTCGTAAAAGTTTGGGATTCAAGGTGGTATCTTTCTGCGACGACAGCATGGACATGATCCGGGGACACGACTTCGGATGGAAGCATCACCTGGCCCGTCGGATCGTTCCCAAGCGGTTGGATAACATCATCCTGCACAGCCCGGAGGTGGCAGAATGGTACCGGAAGCATTACGGGAAAGGCCTGGTGATGCCCATCCTGGCCGACGAGCGGCGCATCCGTCCGGAACTCGAGCGTGTCTTGCCCTTGTCAGAGCGGATGAGACCTTCGGAAAAGCCTGTTGTCGCCTTCGTGGGCCGGCTGGTGGGGCTGAAGAATGTCCTGACCTTGATCCGTGCCTTCGAACCTTTGAAGGATCGGGCGACGCTCGTAATCATCGGCGATGGCCCAGACCGGGCGTCCCTGGAGGCCATGGCCCCAGAGGCCCTGTTCACCGGAATGCTGTCCGGCGATGAGCTGCTCGCCTGGTACAACCTGATCGACATCCTCGTGCTTCCCAGCACGCAGGAAGCTTACGGTGCCGTGACGGGGGAGGCGTTGATGGCCGGAGCCAAGGTCATCGTGTCCCGGAAGGCCGGCTCATCCGCCCTCGTCCGCGTCAGTTTCAACGGCTATGACGTTGATCCTATGGATGTTCCCATGATGACCGAATACCTTTCCTCCCTGCTGGACGGATTCCCTGACGGGCGTCCCCTGACCCTGCGGGCGAACCTGCATCCGGACCGGTTCGCAACCAGTTTCGCGACCCTTTTGAAGGAATTACGATGAGAAAACTCCTGTCCATCCTGCTGTTACTGCCCATCCTCTGCAGTTGTTCGAGGCCGGACGTTCCTGTCCACGATGACCCGGTTATTCCGGACAATCCTACTCCGGAACCGCCCGCCCCAACGCCTCCGGACACCCTCCGGATCCTGGCTATCGGCAACAGCTTCTCCTCCGATGCAGTGGAGCAGAACCTCTGGGAGCTTTTCCATGAGGCCGGCATTCCCGCCGTCATCGGAAATGTCTCTGCACCGGGAAGTTACCTCGTCCATCATTGGAAGCGGGCCGTGGCCGACAGCCCCGAATACCGCTATTTCAAACGCACAGATAAAGGGAGTTCCACCTTGGAGAACCAGACGCTGCTGCAGGGTGTTCAGGATGAGTCTTGGGACTTCATTTCCCTCCAGCAAGCGAGCGACCTGTCAGGCCTGTATGATACCTATTTCCCGTATCTTCCCGACCTGATGACCTGGATCGGAGAACGGTCCGACGCAGAGATCGTCTTCCATCAGACCTGGGCCTATCCGGCGAACTCGACACACGAAGCCTTTGCGAATTACGGGAATGACCAACAGACGATGTATGAGGCGATTATGGATGCCGTAAAACGGGCTATGGAAGAGTGCGACATCCGAATCGTCATCCCCGTCGGAACGGCCGTCCAGAATGCCCGGCTTGTTCTCGGTGATAAGCTCAACCGGGACGGACTGCATTTGGAATTGACCTACGGTCGGTTCCTTGCCGCCTGCGTCTGGTATGAAACGTTCTCCGGGAAGGATGTGCGGGAGAATCCCTATCGACCTTCCTCGGTCTCGGAAGATATAGCAAATATTTGCCGCGAGGCGGCGCACCAGGCCTGCCTCAAACCCTATGAAGTGACACCCATCAAATAATGGAACCCATGAATGATTTTCTGAAAGACATCCGCAGTCATATCGAAGAGTCCGTCCGGACCAAGCAGATGCTCCTCGCCGACGAAGCCCTGATGGACCGGATCGCCCAGATCGCCGGAGTAATGGTTGATGCCTACAAGGCCGGCCACAAGACCCTCTGGGCCGGCAACGGCGGCAGCGCGGCCGACGCACAGCACATGGCCGGGGAACTGGTGAACAAGTTCACCTTCGACCGGCCCGGCCTTGCGGCCCTGTCCCTCTCCACCGACACCTCCATCATTACCGCGGTCGGTAACGACTATGGCTTCGACCGCCTGTTCGCCCGCCAGGTGGAAGCCCAGGGATGTCCGGGCGATGTCTTCATCGGAATATCCACCTCCGGCAAGTCCCCGAACCTCGTGAAAGCCCTCGCCGCCTGCCGCGCCAAAGGCATCACCTCCGTCGCTATCGTCGGCGCAAATCCTTGTCCGATGGACGATTACGACTACGTTATCCACGTCCCTTCCACGGTCACGCCCCGCATCCAGGAATGCCAGACCCTCATCGGGCACATCCTGTGTTATATCGTTGAACAGCAGATCTTTGGAGTTTGATCAAAGCCTCATTTCAGCGGCTTCTGCCTAAAAGAAGACCTTTATCAAGAATAAAGCCCCGGAAATCCGGGGCTTACCATATAGGTAATGTCGCCAAACGATTACGCAAATATGGTGGAAAGATCTTTGTTCAGGGAACGGAGACCTGATGCGATGCGGTCCTGTTGAGCCTTACGGGGCCTCGTTCCGTTCAGGTAAGCCCAGAGCTGCTTCTGGCTGATTCCGGTTACCTTCTCAAGACCAGCTAGGGTGAAGATTCCGTTACCGACGTAATAAGCCATCAGGCTGGTCATGTCGACGGTGTAGTTGACTGAGTATTCGCCATCCATCCAGTCAGGGTACTTGAACCCCTCTTCCTGAGCAGTTTCCTTATAGAAGGCCATCTGCTGCTCCATGTCGGCCTTCGCGGCATCGATGGTGTCTCCGGCACCGGAAAAAATCTCATCTTTGCAGTAGACAGTGAAAGTACCGTCGGATGCTCTCTCGATGATTGCTTCTATCTGTTTCATAGCTTTGTGGTGTTTTGTCTGAATTTGGTTAGGAGAGAGGGGCTATTTTAGTCCCATGTCTTTTCTAATTTTCTTTTCGAGTCCCTTTCCTACCTCTTTCGCTCCGTGGTCGGGAACTGGGTAGGTGAGGGATTCTTTTATGTATATCACGTGGCTGGTTCCCAGTTGTCGGAGTTTTACCCAGCCGTTTGCTCTTATTAGCCTGTGTAATTCGTTGTACTTCATATTACGTACCGTTTGGCCTTACAAAGATAGTAATAATTCTATTATTGAACAAAATTTTCAATAGAAATATTACAATTACTTTCAATAAGCTGTTTATCGCTCCACTGCGTTCCGCGTCCTTGGTCTAGGGATGGTCCTTCGAAACGAGGTTGTGCGGGAGGGAACCGAAGACCCTTCGATGGATGTGGGAAGGGGGTAAATATATATTCGGGGGAGTCCCTTTATTTGAAGATTGAGGGTCATCCTTGGTATGGCGGTATTTCCGAGAATCCTCTGTTGGCCTTGGGTGGCGGGAGGTTTGCGGGAACCGCGAGCACGTGGCATGGTGCGTTTTAAGGGCAGAATGCTCCGCGAGACGGGCTCGCTTAGCTAAGCTTTTCCTTCAGGACGAGCCAGAGGAAGACGGGGTTGTTCACCAGATAGCGGCGCCAAGTGCGCCGCGGTTCTTTCAAGAGGCGGTAGAGCCATTCCAGCCCGAGGTTGATCCAGCCTTTGGGGGCGCGGGAGACCGTCCCGGCGAAGAAGTCGAAGACGGCACCGATGGCGCCGGCGTGGCAGTGGATGTCCAGGTCGCGCCAATGGTCATAAAGCCATTTTTCCTGCTTGGGGGCCGTCATGCCTACCCAGAGAAGGTCCGGGTCCGCCGCATTCACGGCGTCGACCATCGCCTGGCTCTCGCTGCGGCTGAAACTGGCGGAGAAGGGGGGCGAGTAGGATTTGACCGTGATATGGGGGTAGACCTCCGCCGCTTTCTTTTTGATGAGGGCCAGGGTCTCCGGGGTGCTGCCCAGGAAGAAGCAGGTTCCGCCCTTTTCATTCAGCTTTTCCATCTCATACGCGAACAAGTCCGCGCCGGCGATCTTCTCGTCCGGCGCGTTTTCGCATTTGAGCCACCGGCAGGCCTTCACGATGCTGATTCCGTCAGGCAGGAGGGCATCGGCGTCCAGCAGGGCGCTCTCGAAGGCCTCGTCGTTCCGGGCGAGGACGAAGGAGTGCGCGTTGATGGTGTCGATGAGGAATTTTCCTTCCGGCCAGGAGGCCATTTCCGCACGGGATCGGACCAGGTTCAAATCTCTGATTCTCATAGGCTTAATAGGCTTTCTGGTCATCGTGGCGGAGAAGTTGCCAGATGGTCGTGAAGAAGATGGAGACGTCCAGTTCCACCGACCAGTGCTCGATGTACCAGATGTCCTTTTCCACGCGGTCCTTCATCTCCGACAGTTCCTTGGTTTCCCCGCGGCAGCCGTTCACCTGCGCCCATCCGGTGATGCCGGGTTTGGCCAGGTGGCGGATCATGTAGTCGCCGATGAGTTCGGAATAGATGTCGGTATGGTGGACCATGTGGGGGCGCGGGCCGATGATGGACATGTCACCGCGGAAGACGTTGATGAACTGCGGAAGTTCGTCGATGGAACTCTTCCGGAGGAACTCGCCGAAGCGGAACACCCGGCTGTCGCCCTTGACGGCCTGTTTCGTGTCGGCGTCGGCGCTCTGGTGCATCGACCGGAACTTGTAGCACCAGAACTCCTTGCCCTCGTATCCCGTGCGCTTCTGCTTGAAGAACACCGGGCCGGGGGAGGAAAGCTTGATGCCGATGGCGCAGATGAGCCAGATCAGCGGGAAAAGGGTGATGAGGAACAGGCCGGAGAAGAAAACGTCCGCCGACCGCTTGATGAGCTTCGCCAGCGGCGTGTTCAGCGGCTCCTCGTGGAGGCTGATGACATTGACCGAACCCAGTTGGGAGATGTTCATCTTCCGCTTGGGATAGCCTTCCATTCCCGGGACGTACGTGAACCGGACCATGTGGCTTTCGCAGGTGGAAACCAGGCGGTTGACAAACTCCGTCTCCGTGGCGGGATTGAGGCTGCAGAAGACTTCCTTCACCAGGTCGCGGTGCTTGTCGATGTAGGGGAGTGCGTCTTCCGGATTCCCCAGGCAGAAGACGCCGGCGGGGATTTCCCACGGTTTGTCGGTGAACATGCCCAGGACCTTGTAGCCCTTGTCCGTATAGGAACCGGTCAGGAACTGACAGACCTGCTGCATGTTAGGCTCCGAACCCACCAGGACCACCGTGTAGTTGTTGGCCCCCTTCCGGCGGTAGCGGCCGATGAGCGCCCGGACGATCAGTACCCATACCACGTACAGGAAGCCCGTCAGGAGGGCCTGCAGGCCCAAGAGCTTGCCCTGGAGGACGAGCTCGTAGATGATGGCCATCAGGCCGTTGTACAGGATGAAGGTCAGGGCGGCGGACAGGATTGCCCGGTTTGCGATGTTCACGGCGGAGCGGCCGCGCTCGCTCACCTTGATGCCCAGGATCCAGGCGGTGAGGATGCAGCTGACTACCAGCAGGAACCATGATCCCGTATTCTCGTAGATGGCGAGGTTCTTTTCACGCACCATCTCCGTCCCGTACAGCAGGAAGGACAGGACGCCGCACTGGATGGCGATTTCGCCCACAAGCGTCGGAAGCTTGTAGAAAAGGCTCTCCTTGGTGGCGGTCTTGATGATGCTCAGCATAAAAACGGGTTCAGCGCAAGGCAAAGTTACTAATTTTTCATATATTTGTTTGTTTTATGCATCAATTATGAAAGGAATCGTTTTAGCCGGCGGCAGCGGTACGCGCCTTTATCCCATCACGAAGGGAGTGTCCAAGCAACTCCTGCCCATTTATGACAAGCCCATGATCTATTATCCGGTGTCCGTCCTGATGATGGCCGGCATCCGGGATATCCTCATCATTTCCACACCGTACGACCTGCCGGGTTTCAAGCGGCTCCTTGGGGACGGTTCCGACTATGGCGTGAACTTCTCCTATGCCGAGCAGCCTTCCCCGGACGGCCTCGCCCAGGCCTTCATCATCGGCCGGGAATTCATCGGGGATGACACTGCTTGTATGGTGCTGGGTGACAATATCTTCCACGGCTCCGGCTTCGAGGGCCAGCTCAAGCAGGCGGTGGCCGATGCGGAGCGCGGCCTCGCCACGGTGTTCGGCTACTGGGTATCCGACCCGCAGCGTTACGGCGTGGCGGAGTTCGATGCCGACGGCAAGTGCATCTCCATCGAGGAAAAGCCGGCCGAGCCCAAGTCCAACTATGCCGTGACAGGCCTGTATTTCTATCCCAACAAGGTCGTGGACGTGGCGGCGGCGGTGAAACCTTCCGCCCGCGGCGAACTGGAAATCACCTCCGTGAACCAGGCCTTCCTGGCCGACGGGGAACTCCTCGTCCAGACCCTCGGCCGCGGCTTCGCCTGGCTGGACACCGGTACCCACGAGTCCCTCGCGGAAGCATCGACCTACATCGAGGTCATCGAGAAGCGGCAGGGCCTCAAGATCGCCTGTCTGGAGGAGATCGCCTGGCGCAATGGCTGGATCACCCGGGAAAAGCTCCGGGAGGTCGCCTTCCCGATGCGGAAGAACCAGTACGGACAGTATCTGCTGAATTTGCAGTAATCCCGAATATTATTCGTAACTTTGTTTGCTTATAACAAACGTTGACATGATCATGACCAAAGACATCGCGCGTGCCGCCTTCCTCGGGATGGCCGTGGCATTCGTGCTTTCCTGTTCAACCCCTACCAATATCGCTTATTTTCAGGATGCTACGGATGCCGCTGTCCTGACTCCGGCCCACCCGCAGACCATCCGGCTCAAGCCCATGGACCAGGTGTCCATCATCGTGAACAGCCGCGATCCGCAGGTGACGGCGATGTTCAACCTGCCGTACTATACGAACCGGATCGGCACGCAGCAGACGCTTACCTCCTCCGCCGGAACAGGATCGACCCTGTCGACGTCCAACAGCATCTCCGGCTACACGGTGGACTCCGACGGTAACGTGGACTTCCCGGTCATCGGCCAGATCCACCTGTCCGGGCTCACCCGCGAGGAAGCGGAGCGCCACATCAAGGAACTCCTCATCGAGAGCAAGCAGATCAAGGACCCGGTGGTGACCGTCGAGTTCATGAACCTGGGATTCAGCGTCTTAGGCGAGGTGGCCCGTCCGGGCCGCTACAAGATTGATAGAGACCGCTTCACCCTCCTCGATGCCATCGGCCTCGCCGGGGACCTCACCATCAACGGTGAGCGCGAGAGCGTGACCCTGGTCCGTCACGACGGCAAGAAGGACCACGTGTACAAGGTGAATCTCCTGGACCTGGAACAGGTATATCAGTCGCCCGCCTTCTATCTCCAGCAGGGCGACGTTATTTACGTGAAACCCAATGACAAACGGATCCGCGAATCCACGATCAACGGCAACAACGTCCGTTCTACCTCTTTCTGGATTTCGCTGTCCTCCCTCGTGACTTCCGTAACTTCCCTCATCATCAACGTTGCCCGCAAATAAACTATGGAAAACGACAAGAAAAGTATCCAGCAGGAAGAAAACCCGATGACCCTCAAGGACATCTGGAACCTGTGTATCAGCCATTGGAAATGGTTCGCCCTGTCGGTGATCCTGTGCCTTGCGGCGGCCGCCTTCTATATCGTGCGGAGCGTTCCGGTGTACACCCGCAGCTCCTCCGTGATGATCAAGGAGGACCGGCGCTCCGGCTCCGTCTCCGACATCTCCGCGGCTTTCGCCGACCTGGGCGTGGGCCAGACCTGGGTGAACGTGAGCAACGAGCTGGTCAACTTCACCTCGCCCGACCTGCTTATGCAGGTGGTGAAGAACCTGAACCTGGATGTGAGCTATCTTCGCGACGGTTTCTTCCACGACCATACCCTCTACGGCAGTTCCCTGCCGGTGAAGGTCAGTTTCCTGGACATCCCTACCAATGCGGGCGCCTCCTTCACGGTGACGCCGGCGGACTCCGGCTCCGTTTCCCTCTCGGACATCGTTTTCCGCGGGGACAAGGTGAAGGGTTCGTTTAAGACTGCGTATGGCGATACGCTGGAAACGGCTATGGGTAAGTTGATTGTGGAGCGGGCCGAGTATGCCGGCGACTTCGACTTCCCGGTCCAGGTGTACCGCTCCGGCCTGCAGGCCGCTACGCGCGCCTGCCGCGCCCGGCTAAACGCTACGCTGCATGACAAGCAGACCACCGTCATCGACCTGACCTACCGCGACGTGAACACCCAGCGCGCCGAGGACGTGCTGCGGATGATCATCAACGTGTATAACGAGAACTGGATCAAGGACAAGAACCAGATCACCATTTCCACCAACGAATTCATCGCCGAGCGTCTGAACATCATCGAGCAGGAACTGGGCAATGTAGACCGGACCATCACGACCTACCGGTCCGAGCACCGGCTTCCGGACTACGCTTCCGCCGCCCGCATGGACATGGAAATCTCCGCCGAGGCAGGGAAGGAGGTGATGGACCTGAACAACCAGCTTTCCATCGCCCGCTTCCTCCAGAGCGACATCCGTAACGCGGCGAACGGCGTCCTCCTTCCGGCCAACGTGGGCCTGAACGACGCCAGCACCCAATCGCAGATCACCCAGTACAATACGACGATGCTCCAGCGCAACCGGCTCGTGGAGAGCTCCAGCGAGGAGAACGTCCTGGTCCAGGACCTGGACCAGCAGCTGACCTCCCTGCGCAGCGCCGTCCTGACCTCCCTGGACAACTACATCAAGGCCCTGAACGTGCGGATCCAGTCGTCCCAGCGCGTCCAGTCGTCCTCCCAGGCCCGTGTGAGCGATATTCCGCTGCAGGCGGGACAGCTCCTGAGCGACGAGCGTCAGCAGAAGGTGAAGGAAGCCCTGTACCTGTTCCTGCTGCAGAAGCGTGAGGAGAACGAGCTGTCGCAGGCCTTCACGGCCTATGCGACGCGCGTGATTGCTTCTCCTAGCGGTTCACCTCGCCCGGTGGCTCCGAACAAGAAGATGATCCTGCTTGTGGCGCTGCTGCTGGGCCTGGCCATCCCGTTCGCCTGGTTCTACCTGAAGGAGGTCCTGAACACCACCGTCCGTGGACGTAAAGACCTTGAGAATCTGTCGGTTCCGTTCTTGGGTGAACTTCCTGCCGTGTACAAGAAACGGAAGTTCTACGAGCGGGCGAAGATCACCGACCTTCCCGAGGACCGGCAGATCGTGGTAAAGCCGCACAACCGTAACCTCATTAACGAGGCCTTCCGTGTGGTCCGCACCAACCTCGAGTTCATCCGGAAGAAAACAGAAGGCAGCAAAGTGCTGATGGTCACATCCTTCAACGTGGGCTCCGGAAAGACTTTCGTATCCTCCAACCTGTCCACCGTCCTGGCCGTCAAGGGCCGTCGGGTCATCATGTTGGACCTCGACCTCCGCAAACGGTCTTTGAGCCATTTCGCCGGACAGCCCAAGCATGGTGTCGCCGACTATCTGGCCGGCAATAACGACGACTGGCGCTCGCTCATCGTCCACAATATTGGCGGTAACGAACTGGATATGATCCCGGTGGGCAAGATGCCGCCGAACCCTGCCGAACTGCTGGCGGAACCGACGCTGGCCCAGCTGATCAACGAGCTTCGGAACGAGTATGATTATATCGTCATGGACTGCCCGCCCATCGAGATCGTCACCGACTCCGACCTCATCGCCCCGCTGGCCGACATCACGGTCTTTATTGTCCGCGCCGGCCTCCTGGAGCGCTCCATGCTGGGTCAGGTGGACAAGTACTACCAGGAGAAGAAATACAATGGTATGGCCTTGTTGCTTAACGGTACCGACAGCGCCGGTCGCTTCGGCTACAAGTACGGCTACAAGTACGGTTACGGCCGATATGGCTCCTATGGCCAGTATGGTTACGGGCAGTATGGATCCGCCAAAGATGAAGAGAAAGAAGGATAACTGAAACGAACTTAACAGTATATTTTCCCATGCTCCACTTGTTATCTCGAGCGAAGTCGACCATTGTCCTCTTGGCTCTCTGCATCGCTTCCTGCAGCCGTCCTTCTGTCGTGACCACCTTCGTCGGCACGTATTCCGACGGGTTCTATGCCTATGAGTTCGACCAGAACGCGGGTGTATTCGTCGGCGACGGGCCGGTGGCGAAGGCCTCGATGCCCAATCCGTCATATCTTGCAATCCGTGACAACCGGGTTTATGCGGTCTCGGAGATGCACGATACCGCGGCTTCCGTGTGGGCCTGGAAGTGGCTGGGGAATGGTTTTGAGCTTTTGAACAAGGAGGCGACAGGGATTTTGGCCGGGGCTGCGGGCTCCGAACTCGAACGGGCGCCCTTCCGCGGCGAGGATCCGTGCTATGTGTCTACCGATGGAAATGTCCTGGCCGTCGCCAATTATTCCGGCGGCACGGTCGCGACCTACCGCCTCCGCAAGGACGGGAGCATCGCCCCGCTGGACTCGCTGCTGATCACCGGCATCGGCGGTCCTGACATGGGCCGTCAGCGGACGCCCCACGCGCATTGCGCCGTCTTCTCACCCGATGGCAAGTATTTGCTGTTCAGCGAGTTCAGCGCCGATGAAATCGGTCGGCTTGATGTCGCTGCCGGTGGTGTCCGGAACTATTGCCGGGCAGCCACTTTGCATCCGGACTACGGCCCTCGGCACCTGCTGTTCGATGCTTCCGGGAAGCACCTATACGTTATCGGTGAGCTCTCTGGCGATATTACCGTGTATGATTATGCGGGCGGTTCTTTGGCCGAACGCCAAGTCATCCAGGCCGACCGCCTCGACGCCCGCGGCGCCGCCGACATCCACCTCTCCCCGGACGGCAAGTTCCTCTATGCCAGCCTCCGCCTCAAGGGTGACGGCATCGTTGTCTTCTCCGTCGCTTCCGATGGCTCGTTGACCTATGTCGGCTACCAGGCCACCGGCCCGCATCCGCGCAACTTCAACATCACCCCGAACGGCAAGTACGTCCTCGTCGCCTGCCGCGACAACGACTCCGTCGAGATCTACGCCCGCTCATCCTCAACAGGCCTGCTTACCTACGTAAGCGCCCTCTCTGTCGAGCGTCCCGTGTTCGTCGGCTGGTAGGGGACTTGGCGCTTTCTGGCGCTCATTCGTTTGATTATCAACGTTTTGGCTTGTGGTCTATGTCCTTTTTGGGACATAGACCTTTGCTTATGTGGTTGGTACTCAGCGAGTTGAGGTAGTTGAACGGGTGAGGTCTTTGACGATGCGAAAAACGTAACTGATTGTTCATCAGCGTTTTATACTCGGGTCTATGTCCTTATTGGGACATAGACCAACGTTTAAGTCATTGATCTAAAACGTTTTACGTTTGATGCGTTTGCCTAGTTTTGCAGTATGATTTCTTCAATTTGCCCTTTGAGAACCGGAACGTCCACCAGGGCAGTATGCCACAGCAGTTCTGGAAGAATGGTCGCATAGCCATGGACTAGTACATGCCTCATGCGAATGATATCGTTCCAAGGAATATGGGCATACTTTTCCTTGAAATCCAACGATAGCATATAGGCGGCTTCTCCGATGATCTCTACGTTCTTGACGACGGCAAAATATCGGAGTTTGTCAGAGGCTAATTGTTCTTGAGTGAATCCTTCCGTGAAGGTGAGGATATGGTTCGCGGCTTGAAGGATATCTTGTAGCCGTCCAAAGTCACGTTTAGGCTCTCTCATAGATCAGGACCTTATCGCGGTTGATGCTCTCTTGTGCAAAGGGTTTGACGCTATCCTTTACAACTAAATCTACCCTCCGGCCCAGAATTATTTCTAGTTTGTTGATCATTCCGGCATACTGTAAGAGGCCGATCGGGACGGATTTGTCCAGGTCGACAAGAATGTCGACATCGCTGTCTGGTTTTTCCTCCATTCTGGAGAAGGAACCGAAGATCCATGCCCGTTCCACGGGTTCTTGCCGGAGGAAATTTTGGATGGCGTGGACTACATTCACCCGATTACGGTCGATTCGCTCCACCCTTTCTTGAATCTCCTCCTTCTTTCCTTTTCTGCCAGCGTATCTGAGTAGGCGGGAAGTATTGACTGGGAACAGCTCAAAGGCTCTTTGGAATCTTGCCTGGACATCGTCGTCTGTAAGAGTGGCATATTCTTTATCGGCATCATAGTCCACCAGCATTTTCTCCAGATCCGGCACGCGGACGCCACGATCGTCAAAGACCGGTGATTCGGAAATGAGGGGTTTTACCAGAATGAAATCGTGGAGGTCTTCGATCATTGGATAGGCGTTCCGAATCAATGCTACATCTAAGAAGCTCTGTTTCAGGACTTTTCTGACTGTCTCGCACATGGCTTTCGGAACCTCGACAATTAGGTTCCTGCCTGTATCCGTGATGCAATGGTCCATACCGACAAAGGCGCTTTTCAGCGTATCCGTCACGGCTCGCATCTTGGGCGATATGATGCACTTGTATTCCATATCTTTCCTTCGAGACAAAGATAATTCTTTCTGGCAATATCTCAAAAAAATTGCCAGAATTCAGGGGCCTTAGAATTGTATTTCTTTCGCTCCACTTCGTTCCGCGCCCTTGACGGCTGGAAGACTTACGAGCGCGTAAGCCTTCCAGCCATCAAGGCCAATAGATTGTCCTTCGAACCACTGTTTTCCAAAGGGGGCCGTCAACCTTCGAAAGAAGGGAATCCTTTGAATATATACATCCTTTTCCCAGTTCTATCGAAGTACCTTCGGCTCCTTCTCGGATTACCTTGTTTCGAAGGACCTCCTTTAGGCCTAGGTCAGCGGGGGGCTTGCGGGACGCAAGTCACCCGATGCCTAGGATTCATGCGAAACCGCCCGATGACAATCGGGCCACGGGATGTGGTTTAGCGTGGTAAAGCGATGCCGCGTTTCGTGGGGGATGGCGATGTCTGGCACGCGATTTGACGCAGGGTTGCGGGCGTCGTTTGAGGATAAGGTGGAGGAAAAGCGGCATGGCGTAGAAAACGTAAGTGATTAATTGATTGAGCTTTACGTTGGGGTCTATGTCCCAAAAAGGACATAGACTAAGCAGTAAGTGATTGATAGATAGTCGATTAAGATGCATAAAACAATGAGAAAAATCGGGTTGTTCGCGGTCCTGGTGATGCTGTTGCTGGGGGGATGTGGGCTGGAGGCATCGGCACAGATGTCCAAGCTGCGGTGCCGGGGTTTTGACGTGAAGTCCGTAGTGCCGACGGGGTTCCGTTCGGTGCGGGCGACGATCGAACTGGAACTCGTGAACAGGGGAGAACCGTTCGATATGGAGGATGTGGAGGTCGTGGTGTACAAGGAGGGCAAACCGTATGTGATGGGGGACTGCCCGGTGATCGAGGTCGACAAGGGCACGTATACCGCCAAGGTCGTCGGCAACTTCCACCTTGCCGATGGGGTCAGCCTCTTCGGCGCCTTGCGCAGTCTGGTGAATATCAATCTTGCAGAGTATTCTGCCGATGTCTCCCTCAAGGCCCTGGGCGACAACGGCAAGGAGCAGGATTTCCAACTGGACGGGTTCTCCGTCGCGAAGATGGCCAAGAGCCGGAAAAAGTAGTCGCCCGGGGGCGATATATTAGTTATTCCGGTTTTTATTCCGTATATTCGCATACGTTATTGTCCTTCTAAAAAGGATGCCCCGCACGGAACCCTTTTCCTGGATAGGAGAAGCCCCGTCCGGGATTGTTCCTCGTTATAACGTATTATTATCGAGGAATTTAGTATATTGTCCTAACTGAAAACCAAATGAAAATCGCAGTCGCCGGTACCGGCTATGTGGGCCTTTCTATCGCAACGCTCCTCGCTCAGAAGAACGAGGTTGTGGCCGTGGATGTTATCCCTGAGAAGGTGGAGAAGATCAACCGCAAGGGAAGTCCCATCCAGGACGAATATATCGAGAAGTATCTGGCTGAGAAGCCTTTGAATCTTACAGCCACTCTTGATGGTCGCGCTGCGTATCGCGATGCTGATTTCGTGGTTATCGCCACTCCTACCAACTACGATCCGCAAAAGAACTTCTTCGATGTTTCCCATGTTGAGGAAGTTATCAAGCTTGTCCTTGAGGTGAATCCCGACACCGTGATGGTGATTAAGTCCACTGTTCCCGTGGGATATACCAGATCTGCTCGTGAGAAGTTCTCATACCGCCTGAAGCAGGCCGATGGTTCGATGAAGGTTGTTGCTCCGAAGATCCTCTTCGCTCCGGAGTTCCTCCGTGAGTCCAAGGCACTCTATGACAACCTGTATCCGTCGCGGATCATCGTTGGTTTCGATGGAGATGCACTTGAGAGTGCAGCTCATGAGTTTGGGAGAATCATCAAGGAAGGCGCTCTGAAAGAGGATGTGTCGGTGTTGTTCATGGGTTCCACCGAAGCCGAAGCTGTGAAACTGTTTGCCAATACGTATCTGGCATTAAGAGTCTCCTACTTCAACGAGTTGGATACCTACGCGGAGATGAAGGGTCTCAATACGCAGTCAATCATCGAGGGGGTGTGCTTGGATCCGCGTATCGGTACGCACTATAACAACCCGAGCTTCGGGTATGGCGGGTATTGCCTTCCTAAGGATACGAAGCAGTTGCTGGCTAATTTCAATGATGTGCCGGAGAATCTGATCAAGGCCATCGTCGACAGCAATCGCACCCGGAAGGACTACATTGCCGATCGCGTACTTGAGAAGGCGGGATATTACAGCTATAGCGCCAACAACGCGTATGATACGGTGAAGGAGAAGGAAGTGGTCATCGGCGTGTATCGCCTGACCATGAAGACCGGCTCCGACAACTTCCGCCAGTCCGCCATCCAGGGTATCATGAAACGCATCAAGGCCAAGGGTGCCAAGGTCATCGTTTACGAGCCCACACTCGCTGACGGTACTACCTTCTTTGGCTCCAGGGTTGTTAATGATCTGGCTACCTTCAAGGCACAATCTGACGCCATCATCGCCAATCGCTACGAAAGCGCGCTGGACGACGTGATGGACAAAGTATATACAAGAGACATTTTTAAACGGGATTAAGCCATGTTCTCCCTCATTCAATTACCTTACTCTCCCGATGCGCTGGAACCTGTCATCAGCGCCCAGACCCTCAGCTTCCACCACGGCAAGCATCTGCAGGGTTATGTGGACAACTTGAACAAACTGTTACCCGGCACCGGCTTAGAGGAAAAGTCCCTCGAAGAAATCATTGTCATTTCGAGCGGAGCCGAAGGCGGAGTCGAGAAATCTATCTTCAACAATGCCGGCCAGATTCTGAACCATAACCTGTACTTCACCCAGTTCCGTCCCGCCTCTGTCATTTCGAGCGATTCCTCTGTCATTCTGAGCGAAGCGAATGAATCTATTCTCCGCCAAATCGAGAAACAATGGGGAAGCCTTGGCGCTTTCAAGGAAGACTTCGTCGCCAAAGGCGTCTCCCTCTTCGGCTCCGGCTGGGTATGGCTTTCCGCGGCCGAGGACGGTTCCTTGGTGATTTCTCAAGAGCCCGGCGCTTCGAACCCTATCATACGCGGCCTCAAGCCCCTCCTCACCTTCGACGTCTGGGAGCATGCCTACTACCTCGACTACCAAAACCGCCGCGCCGCACACCTGGAGGCGCTGTGGGGGATTGTGGATTGGAAGGTGGTGGAAAGGAGATATTTGCCCATTATTAAGTAATCGCTTAATATTTTTCGATTATTAAATATTTGCTTAATATTTTTGCTATATTTGCGGTATGAAAGAGGTTTATGGAATAGTGTCATGCGACGTGGTTGAATCGACATCCTTGGAAATGGATGCCTTGATTCAACTTCGTCGAGATATCCATTCCTCCCTTTTTCCGGTTGTCGAGACTCGTTTCCCAGAATTCTGGGGAAGGGTTGTCCGGGGCGATACGATCGAGTGTGTCGTTGAACAACCACACGATGTTTTCCGCGTTGCGTTATTGATCAAGTGCTGGTTGAAAGACTGGGCCGCATATCATCAAGCATCTGCCGAGATGATTGAATCCGGCATCAGATATTCCATAGGAATCGGGCTGATGCGCGCGGTTGACAAGAAAGAAGACTTCCTGGATGGTGAAGCCATTTATCTGGCAGGCAGAAATCTGGACTTTATTTCCGAAAGAGGCATTCCTGTCGCCTTTGGAATGAGGACAGCAGATGAGGCTTTGAACGCATTGATTACCAATAATCTTATGCTGCTGGAAGACACTTTCATCCGCTTGACGGAAAAACAGTGCATCGTTGTTTTCCACAAACTGCTTGGTCTCACTGAAATGGAGATTGCCAGGGAATTGGGAATCACTCAGACAGCCGTCAATCTGCGGGCTCGAAATGCCGGGTGGTCACGCGTGAAGGATACGCTGGACATTCTTGAACATATTGATTATGAGTGGTATGTGGAGTAGTTTGTTCGTGAGCCTGTTGCTGGCTCACTTCGTGGGGGACTATGTTTTACAGAGTGGTCCGCTTTGCAAGCAGAAGCGGGAGAAGAAGGTGTACAGTTGGTTCCAATATGTGCACGCGTTGATCATCGGCCTCCTATCCTGGGCAGCCATCTGGGACGCGCGCCTCTGGTACGTGGCGTTGGCAATCGGCGTGACGCATCTCATTACCGATATGGGCAAGTCCTATGTCCGGAACGAGAATGTGTGGGCGTATGCCATTGACCAGTTCTTGCACATCTTGGTGATTGCGATTGCGGCGTGGCTCTGTGTCTGTAGGCTTGGCTGGTCCGCACCTGCTTGGCTCACCCCGCACGTCATGCGGGCCGAAGCCGTCGCGGTCGCCGCCCTTGTCTGCTGGCGCCCGGCGAACTTCCTCATCCGCTCTATCCTGCAGTACAACCAAGTTTACATTCCGTCCGACCCCAACACCTTCCACGCTGGCCAACTGATCGGCATCCTCGAACGCTGGCTCATCCTGGTGTTCATCCTGATCGGGCACTACGAAGTGATTGGTTTCCTGATTGCTGCTAAGTCGATTATCCGATTCGGAGATCATGACAGGGACAAGACCGAGTATTTCCTTGCCGGGACGCTGTTGAGCATTGCGATTGCGGTGGGGTGCGGGTTGATGGTGAAGGTGATGATCAAGATTTGCGTTTTGTGATGTAATGAGCTATGACGCAGCAAGAGTATTTTTATAACTGGCAAGAAAGATCATCATATGAACACCCTTGAATACAGTATTGTTTACGCGATGATCCGTCCCGAGATTTCAGAGCAGGTGAGCGTGGGAATCATCTTCTGCCAGGGCAGGCAGATGGAAATGAAGTATTCCACAGCCAAGTTAGGAGTGGTCAAACAACTCCTGTCTGAGGCCGAGTATAACTACCTGCGTCGGGCCCTGACCACCCTGTCCTCCAAGAATGCGCTGGAATCAGTGTCGAGTATAGATTACCTCAACCGGTACTCCAATAACATCCTGACAGTGTCCAGCCTTCGGAAAGTCAAGGTTGACTCTCCGCGAATATCTAAGGACCGTCTCTACAAGATGTACGTTTACAAAGGGAATTCTTAAGATTGTAGAGTGTTGAACAATAGATATGCAAATCCTGCTTAACATAGAAGAAGGCCTCCTGGACGAACTCTGTCCCGATGATGCCTATATTGATTGGAAGGCAATGGAAAGGGTATATGGCTTGAAGGAATCCGATGAATCTGTCGATTTTGTCAATATCGGGCCGGGTGCTGATTGGATTGTGCTGCTTACTACTTTCAACACTGTATGGACGATCTTTCAGTTACCTGGAGTGATTAAGAAAAGCCTGGAAGGTTGGCAGTGGCTAGTTGAGAAACTCAAATCATTTAAGTCCAATAAGAAACTGATCTCATTGGATCTCGATGCGGCGGGGATGCTAGCGATTGATTATCTTGCGGAAAAGTATGGCGATGATTCTAGTCTTGATTTGATGGATGCCCATGCGATTCCGATTGTGGATATCACGGGAATGGTCCGTAATGCAAAGCCTTCTCTCGCTGATCATTTGTATAGTTATTACATTTATACATTTCGCATCGCAGGTCGAGTCCTTGTTATGAGTGTTCGTTCAACGGGTGAGATTCGTGAGTTGGAAGCGTTTAATGATTCGCTTGAGGGGTTAGAGGATTATGTCGATGATTGATGATACCATAATTCTATATAAACCGACACTTTAAGTTTTTATTGAATGTTTAAATATCAGAGACGTTGATGGTGGTAGGAGAATTTGGATCGGAAGGTAGTGGAAGGAAGATATAATGGATGATATCAGGTTATTTCCTAATAATCGGTGAATATTAGATTATTCTCTAATAATTGAGTTTTATGACCCATCTGTCAAAAGAAGAACGCGCTGCTCAAATGAAAGCGATGAAGTCATTTGACGAACAAATGCCATGCGTGGGGATATTCTGGTATGATGCTGAAAATCATAACTTTTTTGGCGTCCGCAAGAAAGAGTTAACACCTAAAATGGTTGAGGACGCAGCTGAAAAAGGTATGCCTTTCATCAATTATCCTCACCTTCATCGTCAGGTATGGGCGAAGGAATATTTCAAGGCGCAAGCTAAACACGAAAATACGAAGTTCAAAGGTGATTATACGCAGATCCCTCGAGGTAGAGTCACTTGGAGCATCGACAAGTTTATTGTGCTTGTTGGTCATTGGGCAGAGCCGATTTTAGAAGAACTGACTGAATTGCTGGAGAAGGAGTTTTCCCTGCCGTACTTCGAGTTCGTTTATGATGAACACTGGGATCTTGGACATGGCTGGTCAGGGGATATGCCAACGAGTAGATAATCCTTGGAAGAACTCATGTACCACCAAAAGAAACAGTTTTTCTCTGAGCGAAACGGATACAAGATGCCGGCTGAGCAACTTGCCCTGGAGAGTGTTCCGGAGGAGGTGGAGAATGCTATCCTGTCGGCATTTACGCGGTTGCTTGGAAGGATTGCGGGGCCGTTTGAGCTCTCTCCCTCCCAGACAGTCAAAGAAGAGTTGTGCGAGTATCTCTGGACACATTTCTTTCATAAGGAGTTGTCGACCCTAAGGAGCGACCACTTCATGAAAGCGGAGGATTGGATCCGGAAAGAACACATTTCATCGACGACCCCGTGGCACATAAAGCTTGGCTTTGTTGAAGCTGTAATTGACATTGCCAATTCTCAGGATTTCTCCAAATACTACATCAGGGATTTCGTCACGGAACTGAATGGCCAGTTCGAGACGCTCAGTTATGGATATCGGATCATCAAGGGGAATGTAATTGAGATAACATCTGAGTTGGAGAAGAAAGCCATTGAGACCGCTATTGACAAAGGACGGAAACCGGTAAAGGAGGCTCTTCAGCAGGCTTTGGTCGATCATTGTGCCCGCCCTGAGGCCAATTATGCGGGGAGCATGAAGAACTCTTTGTCAGCAGTCGAGATCGAATGCTGTCGATTAACGGGGGAGAGTACACTCGGACCGGCTTTGAGCAAGTTGAAAAAGAATGGAATTGCAATTCATTCTCAACTGGAAGCGGCTTTCCAGAACCTGTACAGGTATTCCAATGATGAAAAGACCGGTATTCGCCATGGGAAGAAAGTGAATGAGGATACCTTTGTTCCGGGTGCAAAGGAATCATTGTTCATGCTGGTTACCTGTAGCGCATTTATCAATTATCTCCGGTCTTGCGAGATGGAGAGGGAAGCATGACGATCATCGCAGTTGGGATACTATCCCATTCTCACAACCTGGTCCCCACGCGGGCCAGGTTTTTTTGAACAAGACCCATGCTGTTGATAACCTATTATTCTCTAACAATCCTGTTATTATTTAGAGCTATTCTAAATTAAATTCACTTGCAATTAGTTTTATATGAGCCAATTAACATATTTCAATGATTCCTATTGAAAACTTTTTACGGCCTGATCCTGAATTTGTTCCTAAAAGCTTTTTATCTTTGTGCGCCAGTGAACTAATTTCACTGGCATTTTTATAATGCATCCAGTTACATTATTCCAATTCACCGATCTGTCGCGGTACCGACAATCGGAAACGCTCGAACGAAAGATCGGGCAGATTCTCTCAACGGAGGAGGATTCGTTTCCTTCTTTTCTCCACTATCGCTTGATTCGTGACCGGATCAAGACCTACCTCTCCCGTGCGATGGATGCCTCCGTCCTGGAGGAAACTGTCGATTATCTTACAAATATCAGATCTTCCAGCCCGTTCATGCGCAGTACTGTTCCCAATTGCCTCTTGGCCATTCAGCGGATCCAGGAGATGAGAATGCCTTCATTCTCCGGAATAACCTTCAGCCCCGGCGAAAAGGTGGATCTGGCAATCGGTGGAATCATTGTCCACATCGTTACGGATGCCACTCTCTCTTGGTTGGACGCCAACGGAGCCCAGCATATCGGGACGATCAAGACCAAACTTAAAAAAGGGAACTACCCGCGTGAATCTGCGGAGATGTCGGCTTGTTTGCTGGATAGAGCGATGCATGTGGCACACCCTGAGGCAATTATCGATCCTATGCACTGCCTGTGCTTTGATCCGTTCAGACAACGTTTTGTTTCTGCTGTGAACATGGACCGGCATATGGAGAGAGCAGAGGAAATTGCCAGGATGATTGCCTCTCGTGGCGATTTGGCAGCTTAGCTGGAAGTTAGTGATAGTTTCCACTTTTAAGAGTTGGTATAGCACGGAAAACTATCCGAGGGCGGCTCAAAGGAGTCGCCCTCCTTTTTTGGGGAAAAGGCCGATGCCATTTTGTTTGAGAAATGTGAAAGCGAGTGGGTTATTCATCAAATTTATTTCGTAAATTTGCATGTTTACAGTTAGTACGTCAAATCGTACCTCATTCGCCCCGCAGAAGGCTTCCTGGATAGGAATCCGGCCCGGCGAATCATTCCTTGCTTAAACGTATGCAGGGCGAGGAATGAGAGGTTTTGCGTCATTCCCGACCCGATCGAGATTCCGGGTGTGTAAGTCTCAGCATTGTAACCCTTTGGGCTCAATGCAACAAGGTGGTGGCGGTGAATGTGATTTGGTTTTAAGTTGATGAGTCCGGTTGTTTTTTTGCAACATCAGCACTGAACTGTGCTTGGAATAAAGTCAAATAGGAAGCCTCTAAAGGGCGCATTTGCGGACAAGGCGCGTGAACAGATTTCTGCTGCCTGTGCTGCGACCCGCCAAGTTGATCAGAGTAAGGTCCACGCTGAAGAATCCAAAGAGTCGAAGATGTAGAATAGTCTTTAAAGGATTGTGATGTCGCCCAGCCTACTCTTCCTCACCACCCCACCTTTCACCGGCGCCACACGGGTGACCCGGACGATAGCCAAGAAACTCAGCGCAAGGTATAAAGTAAGTTTCGCAACCATTGAAAACCTTAGGGACCCTCAGAGAGAGATTCACCTGGCAATTGATTGCGTCCAACCAGCAGTACTCTTCTGCAGTTTTACTTCGATTAATCCGGATGTAATAGTGGCGGGGAAAGAAAGAGACCTTCGGGTCATTGTCAGGAATGACTATAACTTACGGGATCTGTCAATAGAAACGAAACAAAGAATATTGGAAACATACCCTCAGGCCGATTGGATTATTGCCCAAACAGAGGAGATGAGGCAAGAGTTGCTTGCTAATGAGGCCTTACGGGATTGCAGGATTAAAGTAATCGAAAACCCGCTTGACGAGGAAGATATATTGCAAAAGGCCGCTTCACCTAACCCTTTTGAGGATAATGGGAACTTTCATTTTCTTTGGGTTGGAAGGGAAGACCCGATAAAGGATTTGCCGACACTGAGAAGGGCGTTTGAATTCGTCCATGAGCAATATCCAAATACGGATTTGACTTTGGTTTCAAATGACCCCAACCCATTCAGATGGATGAAGTATGCAGATTGTTTGGTAATCAGTTCCATATCGGAGGCTTCTCCAAATGTGCTAAGAGAAGCGTTGTTCCTGGGAACAAAAGTTTTGTCGACAGATTGTTCGCCTATAGTGAAGAAGTTGTTACCAAAGAATCACATTGCGAGGATTGGTGATTCAAAGGCGTTAGCAGAGGTGATGCTTAACGTCATGTGATACTAAGATATTTAATTTCAATAATTTATTTTAGATGAAAGACATTAAGATTTGTGTAATCGGATTGGGATACGTGGGTCTGCCATTAGCTCGCTTGTTTTCCACGAAGTATCCTACTGTGGGATTTGATATGAACCAGAAGCGTGTGGATGCATTGATGTGTGGTCACGACGCTACGCTAGAG
>JAEEGL014734774.1_pt1 | contig 33336 bp, 22 predicted proteins | sample 9134231 | NCBI WGS metagenome assembly JAEEGL01 (sample SAMN16246548, study PRJNA631951) | gut metagenome | biome: gut microbiome; feature: rumen; material: fiber-attached | host: Bos | place: Iran: Karaj | collected 2018-10 | reverse complement strand
TGAAATGCAAAAGATATTCACGTCAAATGGTGAACTGATATCCTCCAATGCGGTATGTGTAAGAGCAGATATTATGAAATCCATCAATCCTGATTTTGAGAAAAGCCTTGTAGAATATGGTGGCAAGCTGTTTCCTTCCAACAACATTGTAGAAGAAGTAAATACCTGGGTTAATGAAAAGACTAAAGGTATGATCACTGACATAGCAGATGAGTCTATGAAGGATATGCTTGCCTGCATAATGAATGCCATAGCATTTGAAGCAGACTGGATGGAACAATATGATGAAGATGAAATCTACGAAGATGACTTTACTAATGCAGATGGATCTATAAGCCCTATCCAGATGATGGATAGCACAGAATATACATATATCGAAAATTCTTTCTTTACAGGATTTGTAAAGCCATATAAGGACGGAGATTATCTGTTTGTAGGTCTTCTTCCGAAAAAGAAGGTACCGACATTTATAAAACGGGCTATAAATGATCTGGATTTTTCTGAGATTATGAAGAAGACATCTCACACTAAAGTATATGTATCCATGCCGGAGTTTAAGATTGACTTTGAGAAGACCCTTAATGAAACACTGATGGAAATGGGGGCTACTACAGTCTTTTCACCTAACGCAGACTTTTCACCCATGACTACTGAATGGGCAAAGATTGATTCTGTAATACATAAGGCACATATAGAAGTGGATAGAAAAGGCACCAAGGCTGCGGCAGTAACTGCAGGTATCGTAGTATGCGGAGCAGCACCAATGATGGAAGACTATAAAAAAGTCTGTCTTAACAGACCTTTTGTATATGCTATTGTTCATAGAGAGACGAAACTGCCGATATTTGTTGGAATGATGAATAAAGTGTGAGAGATAATACAAACCAGAGGAGTAGTTTATGGGTATAGAGCCTAAGGAACAGGAATACTTACTGAAAGAAGTTGCAAAGGCAGTCAGGGACAGGGGATTTGTCGCTTATGAGGAAAGTGGAGAATCTGATAGTGGTGCAAGTTTTAACAGATTGATCTTGTCGGCGGATCCTAACAATTTCATTGCGATGCCGTTTGATGTGAATAATATGATATCTTTAGGTCTGGCTAAAAAGGATGTTGAGTCGCTGACTGAATTAGCATTTGAATGTATAGCAGTAATTCAAAAATTTATTGATGACGGTCTGGAACAGCTTGAAAAGAGACAGTATGAAGATGTCAGAAAAAAGATTTCACCATTTTTCATGGATAATACCAATATCAAAGAGTATCTCAAGAAGGTTCCGAACAGGGAATATCTTGATTATACTATCGTATACTGCTATATGGACATAGATGGCGAGGTAGCATATACTATTACAGATAAGCTTGCTAAAAAGTGGGGCGTAGCAGAACAACAGCTTTATGAAGATTCAGTAAAGAATATCAAGCCAAAAGGCCCTGAAGGCCTAAAAGATAAAGTCGATGAATTATATGGTGGGGAAGACAAAACAAGAGCGGATTCTGTTCAGATGGAAACCGCACATGTTCCGATGTATGTGCTTTATTCTGATCTGATGTGTGGCGCGAGTGTGATCCTGTTACCTGATTTCCTGGAAGAGGTATCAAAAAAGCTGAACGGAGATTATTATCTGATGATAGGTACCAGGGAATTTGTGCTTGTAGTTCCTAAAAACAAAAAGTGGGGCAGCTTTCAGAAACTGAGTGATTACAACAAGTCAGTTGCAGATAGATTTACGGAACATACGGGTGGAATACCGGCCAATATCTATTATTACAGGTCGTTAAGCAGGAAATTGATGAAGATGTGAGGAGCGAACTGACTTTGGATTTTATGGGTATATTGAAGTCAGTTTTTTGTTGAAAATATAGCAAATTTGCGGTTTATGTGATATATTAATTACTAAGGTAAATATAGCAAAAGATGAACCTGTAAGAGAAAGAAAATATATATCAAGATGTGGTAAATAAGAGGTTGCCTATGAACAAAGATATCAAAATGAGTGTATCGTCTATGACTAGGACGGGAGACAAGAAAGCAGTATATGTGTTCTTCCAGGATGGGGATAAGACTGCTGAGTTTACGCTTCCGGGATGTGAGCTGGTAAAAAATAAAGGTTTCACGGATGAAGATATACGTCAGCTTAAAGATTACATCGATAATGAACAGGATACTATCTTTGCTATGGCTAAGCAGGTCAACCCTATTAAGGCTATGATGGGAGCGAAAATAAAATAGAGGGGTATTTTTGATATGGAGCCGGAAAACGATATAAAATACGAAAAGAAGAAACAACTGTTTCTGAATCAGAAGAAGACACTTGATTCATTCCTTAAAACAGGGGCTATCAGCCAGCTTCAGTATGATAAGTCTTATGGTGACCTTGTGAAGAAGATGGGGATGGAGAGCGTAGCGGAAGAGTTGGTTCAAAAAACTTATATATTCTAAGATGTATGCGGAGTTATTATGCGTGAGCAATACAAAGAATTTGAAGAAAAGTTAAATAAAAACGAATTTTTAAGAAAGCACTATGAGTGTATGCCGTTTATTGGTGAAAAATACAGAGAGAGTGGCTTACTCCTTATTGGAGAAAGTCATTATGTTCCTGAGGATGCAGTTGAGTGTGTGAATATAGAAGATTTCTATGATACAGATTTTGATGATTTGCCAAAAGGAGAATATAAGGATTGGATAAATACGAGAAATGTTTTTGAAAAACGTGTTTACAATAAATGTGATTTTAAAAATTTCTTTTCTAATCCGGCCACGGAAATTGCAAGAGTAATAAATCGTTCTGATAATTTAACTATGGACCAACGGATAGCGGCCATGCATTATTATGCATTCATGAACTATTTTAAGAGGCCTTCATATGATGCGGGGAAAACTATTGAAGGATTAACGGGAAAAGATTATAGATATGCATATGAAATATCTTCTGCTATTATTGAAATATTGGCCCCTGAACTGATTATTTTTTTGTCAAAAAAAGCTTATTATTCATTCTGTGAATCTGACAAGAATGATAAGCTGAGATCACAATATACCGTAAAAAGTGTCAGCCATCCCAGTAGTTGTTGGTGGAACAGAAAGCGAAAGGATGGAAGAACTGCCCAAAAAGATTTTTATGACTATATATCAACAATCCTTTAATACCATACGCAGATTCTGAGAGTTTAGGCGAAACGCAGTATATCTATTTGTAATACTCTCGGATAGGTTGAGTATGTGAAAAAAGTCTTTCTTCCTTTTATTGAATCCCAATGTGAAAATAACTATTGTAGACATATTCCTAAGCTTCGGGTATGAATATATCAGGAGATTGATTCATATTATGAAAACTTCTTGCAGAAAAGATTCGGATGTGGTACTATAATATCTGCAAGAGGCATAGTAGGTGAAACTTAAAACATTGTTTATATATGTTTATCTTCATTTATGCAAGTGAATGCTGGTAAACATGAAGAAACAAAGAATCTAGTTTGATTTATATTGCCTGATTTTGGCATATTATTCAAAGGGATAGTGTGCTTTGTCAGGCTATTTTTATGCCTTTTAGTAAAAATATACTAGGAGGATTCTAAGATGAATCAAAATGACATGAACTATGTTCAGATCCACATTGACTATGTATTTACCAATCAGGACCTGCTAAGACAGGCATTCACCAGAAAGTCGTATTCCATGGAAAACGGTGGTGGTGACAACGAACTGCTGGAATTTATAGGAGATAAGGTCCTTGATCTGGTGGTGGTGAAGTATCTTTCAGACCAATACGGGTACATGTTAAGCAGCACGGAAGAATTCAAAAGTTATGGCAGAACCGACTGTTATTTGAACAGGTACACCGAGGGTGAGCTTACTGAAATAAAGGCTAGGCTTGTTCAGAAGAAAACACTTGCCAACAGGATTACAACATTAGGATTTGAACGATATCTTATCATGGGAAAGAGCGATATTGATGGTGAGGTATATAGGAGCCAGTCGGTGAGAGAGGATCTGTTTGAGGCCATAGTTGGTGCAGTGGCTCTGGATACCAATTGGGATATGGAAAAGATAGCTTATGTGGTTGAAAAAATGCTGGAACCGGATGTTGAACTCGAGAATGATGATGAGACGGCAAATTATATCGGGGAACTGCAGGAATGGGCTTTAAAAAAATCAGGTGAACTTCCTAAATATCATGTAGAAAAGTATAGTGAGATATGGGCTTTCAGAGGTGTTGTATGTAAGGGATATCCTAAACCTGCGAATGGGCATATGCCCCGTTATATGTGTTCTGTTGGATTACCGGGATATAAAGGTGCATTGATGGATTTCGGAGATACCCAGAGGGAAGCCAGAATGAATGCCGCAAAGTTTGCTATGGAGTATATAAAATCTCATGGATTTGAGTTTTCAATAAAGGATGAGATTGAGAATCCTAATCTAGAAGATTCTATTAACCAGCTGGAAATATTAGCCAGAAGAGGATATTTTTCTATACCTACTTACACATTTGAAGAAACGCATGACAAGGACGGTAACCCTCACTGGAAGAGTGTTTGTCTGATAGAATCAAATAAGATGAAGACTTCTGGAAGTTCAACAGTAAAGAAAGAAGCAAAGAAAAAGGCAGCTTATAAGATGCTTTGCAAGGTGCTGGAAGAATAATGGTATGTTTTTAAACGGGTCTTTATGGACCCGTTTTTTTCGCGAAAAAAATATGTTCCATATGAGATGTCTTTGGTATGCTACTAAATAGTATAAAATTACAAAATATAGAAAGAGAGTGATGAAAAAATGGAAGAACTAAATCGGACTGTTGATGAAATAACGGAAGAATACAACCTCACGTGTGCCAGTGGGAAATCTTTTTGCGGTATATCTACCGGTTACTATGAATTGGATTATAAAACCGGCGGGTTTCAGAAAGGCGAACTGATACTTCTGTCGGGTGAAAGAAAGGAAGACAAGTTTCCTTTTGTGTTAAATATGGTACATCATATGATCACAAAGGAAAAAGTGCCTGTAGCGATATTTAGTATGAATTTATCGAAAAAGCAGATCATAAAGCAATTGTTTGCAATAGAACTAGGACCTAAAGATTTGTATTTTAATAAGAATTTTTGTGATGGTCAGCATGCGGAAGAAGTCAGAGAGTGCGGTAAAAAGATAAAAGAAAGTCCGTTGTATATCGAGGATAATGTATATCTAACATTAGAAGAGATATGTGAGAGCTGTGTAAAGTTGAAAGAGGAAATTGAACTTGGTTTTGTTGTGATTGATAATATTCAACTTTTCGCTTGTAACGAAACAAAAAAAGATACTGTAATGGGTGGATCTATAGTTAAGTCATTAAAAACATTGGCAAAAGACATTGACAGTCCGCTGCTTTTGGTATCAGACAAAACCATAGAAACAGAAATAAATAGATGTTCTGAGATAACTGGGAAGCTGGATAGGTTTTTGACAGAAGTGCTATACTTAGATCGGTATGCGGATTTAAAAATGTGCATGTATTCAGATGAACCGTACAAAAGTAATGACCCTAAAATCGGAATACAGGATGTAACTATCAATCTTGAACGTAATGACAGTATAGGTAAGGTTCAGCTTGTTAAAGAAGTCGGAACAAACAGATTTTTAAACAGGCTGGCATAAAAAGAGTAAAAGATTATTTCAACACGAGAGGAGAATAGCCTATGTGGAATCTTTCTTTAAAGACCGATGACGAGACAATAAGAGATGATCTGGCAAATCAGGCATTTGAAATGATTAAAAGCGGAAAGTGTGCTGAAGCGTATGAACTGAGAGATATTGTAATCTGCATAATCACCAAAAAAGTAACAAATGAGTATATGGTTACGATTTCTGTAGAAGATTGTGTAAATGTAGATATTTGTATTGCAACTGATGGAGTTGGTGGGTATAATACTTGTCAAAATCAGGAAGAAGGAAGTTGTATTAAGTCAGTGATGTTTGAAGAAGATTTAGTAGTTCCGAAGAATGTAAAGATTAGTTTGGATTGGGGAGAAGATGCCGTCAATACATATAAGATTATAAGGCTTAACCATGATAAAATAAAAGATATGGTTAAACAGGGATTTGAAGCTGAAGAAATAGCTGAAAAATATGGTATAGAATGGACGGACGAAGACAGTAAGTGGATATTAGAGAAGGAAGATTATAAAATGCCTTGTCAGTAGACGGGGATACATGAAGTCAGGCTAAGAATAAAATAGTCTGGCTTTATGTTTTTTATAATATAAAAGAAAAATTTCATTTGAGAAATCGGAGGAATAATTATATAATAATATAATGTACAGATAAGATATTACCGATATATATTTTATAGGAATTTTATAATAAGGGCGGTTTTCTTATGGTTAGGATGAGGATAAAAGAACTGCTTGTTGAACGCGGATATAAAAAATATTGGCTGTATAAGAGAATGGGACTCAGTTATCAAAACCTATCTAAAATCATGGATGGTGAAACGGAGGGAATAAAATTCAAAAATCTAGAAAAGCTTTGCAAATTGTTGGAATGCACACCAAATGATTTGTTTGAGATAGTGCAAGAGGAAAACTGAATGGAGATATTGTTATATATGGGAAAGTAAATATTTGTAGACTCTAGGTTTTAAAAGACATAACTCTGCCCTGTAATATTTATGTAATAAAATTATTTGAAAAATGGGTATGGAACAGTTTTTGACTTGAAAAGCAATGTTTTCAGAATATTCTGTGAATAATGTGCAAAAACAGCTTCTGGAAGCCCCTGTTTATGCGGGTCTTCAGAGGTGACTGTAGAAAAGAAGATAGTCCGACATAGTGGATAATCACAAAACTGCTCTTCATACTGCTTAAGCTTCTTCTTCGTAGAAAAGAAGATAGTCCGACATAGTGGATAATCACAGTCCAAGTTCCATTGCTTCTTCACATAAATCAAATCTGTAGAAAAGAAGATAGTCCGACATAGTGGATAATCACCTTCCAACTCATGCTTCTTTTCAGCAGAGGTATTCTCGGTAGAAAAGAAGATAGCTTTTACCAAAATACATGGAAAATCAAGATTGAATGAAGCTAAGATGAAAGAGGTTGAAGACCGGATTAGCATGTAAAATCTGAGGTATAATATGGATAATAGAAATAAATGGTTGGTAGATTTAAAAGATAGAGATGATCTATGGGCGGAAGACTTGGATAGAATTCCGGTAATGATAAAATATTCGTATGTTCAATTGAAGAAACTAGTTTCCGATGGTCAGGTTTATGGCGTAATGTTGCAATTAAAAGATCTTTATGAATCATTGTATAAGATCCCGATAATTATGACATTGGTTGTATTGGGAAGTGATGATAAATACAAAGAAGGAAATTCGTACGCAGAAGTAATAAAGGTAGCTATAGGTTCACCAATGAGTATGGGAAAGTGGGACGAATTAGCATCTGTTATAATTAAGAAGAATAAAGAACTGCAATTGCCAAAAGATTTAGCAGAAATATTAAAAAGAACCCATAGACTATATGGAATGGAAGTGACATCTGAAGTTCCTGATGTAATAAACTGGAGAAACGATGCCATTGGACATGGAGCACTGAAGTTTGAAGATGATGAATCATATAAAAACGAAGTTAAGAGTTTGTTAGCCTTATTAAAAGAATACTTTGATGGGGAAAGTAAGTTTTCTATAAAGGGGTTGTATGACAAAATATATTTTGAGATAGCAGATCATAAATTGATTGGAGATAATATACTTGTTGATAATGAGGAAAGCCTATTTATTTGTGTTGATTCGATTCGCTATAATGTGGACAATTATATAAATAATCATGACTTGAAATTTTTTCTGTTTGATTCATACTACTCAAGAAAGAATCTAATAAAGTATAGTTCGTATATTGGTGGTCAGAATGAGTTTTTGAAAAATAAATATTTTTCCGATCTTTATGAGAAGTATGTATTAAGAGACAATAAGGATTTTACGATTCAATCCGAAGTTATAAACCGAGGAGAAGATATCATTCTTGAGTATCTAAATATGCCTAAATCATATATTAAACCGGCAGGTTTGGTAGACGATTTGGTTGAAGCCATGAATGAAATAGGAAAAGGAGTTATTTCGATTTTTATGGAAAGAGGTATGGGAAAATCGGCTTTTTCCAACCATATGAGTGGCTTATATCATAAAGTTTCGCTTATAAGAAATAGTTTGTCAAGATGTTATCATGTGCAAAATGCAGCGCTTAGAGGAATAAGTGACTTTATAAATTCCGTGAATTTTAGTTATAGACATAGTTATGATCCAACGCAAGATTTGTGGGGAAGTAATGATGATATGCCATCATTGTCAGCTGATACAGATAACCCATCAAGCGATATGGCGAATTTTTTGAATTATTATCATAAAAAATATAAAAGAGAATTCACGGTATTACTTATTGATGGAATTGATGAATTGACAGAACAAACAAACCAAATACTTGATTATGTTCCTTCTCAAGTTGAACTTGAAGAAGGTGTATTTGTCATACTATTATCTCGGTTTAAAGACGAAAACACTGTAATAGGAGATAGTATAAGATATATAGAAAATGCGGAAAAAAAATCTCAAACCCAAATATGTTTTTACCGGAAAGATAATGAGAATATACGCGTTTTGAGAGAATGTATAAATCAACATATTAAAGACGGTTTATTATCTGAGAAAACAGATATAGATAAACTCTTAGAAAAAGCTGATTATAGATTTTTATATTTGAAAGCTTATTTAGAGCTTAAAGATGGAACTGTCTTGGGTAATAAAAATGAATATGAGTTTATAAGAAGCTATATGGATCATATATTATCTTTTTATGGTCCGAGTCAAAAACATAAATTGTTGGAAATAGCGGTAACAATCGCTTTGTTTTCAAATATATCCATACAAAAATATCAAGAATACTTGTGCTTGAATGATATTTCTTTTGAATTTGTCGGATTACTAAATGATTTGCTCCCTGTTATAACTGTGTATCATATAGATGGAGAAGATGTTTATTCTTTTGCAGATGTGGCATATAATGAGTACATTATTAGTGAATATACGGAAGTAGTGCAGGATGTAATAAAGGGCTTTTGTACTTCTTTATCTAATAGTTTGGGGCTGTATCTTGATTATAATGGACAAATAAAGACACTTGAAATACTGCCTAATGAACTTGTGGAAAAGCTGTATAAATCAATATATTTTTTTTCAGAGGGAATATTGAGTATATGGAGCAAATCACATGCTTACATATCAGTAAGAGATAGTTTTTACAGTAATATTAGTTTCGTTGAGTTATTTGTTTATCTCGCCGATGATTCTTGGATGAGGATTGGATATGGATTATATTTAAAAGAAGAATTGCAGGAATGTATGGGGGATGCATTGTATTATTGTATTAAACATCCTAATGATAAGAATTCTCAAAGCTGGCGAAAAAAAATTCTAAATAGAATTAAAAGTGTTGATAAATATTTTAACCCATTTGAACGTTTTTTTAGGCATATTAAAGATTCAAGATATCATTCAGAAATATATAATTTTCTGCTGAGAAATGATGCGAAGCAAGATATTACAGAATGGTATGAAATATTAAAATATTATAGAACGGAAGATACTATTGAGTTATTACAAAAAAACAATAAAGTAATTGAATTTTTAGACTATATAGATAGCGGAAGATCTATAGCTATAAAAGATAAATGGCTAGAACAATTTTCTGAAACGCAATTGTCTTCTAAAGAAGAGGAAAGAGTATTAAACTATAAGCTTAAACTATACGTAAACACCAAAGTTGGGAAAGATGGAAAAGGTTATTCTGAATGTGCAAAGGAGACTTATAATAATATTATAGAAAAAGGATATGAGGTAGATGAGAATCTTTTTGATGAGAATATTGAAAAAATATTAGAAAAAATAAATAAACATGATAATGAAATGACAGAACGAATTAAGAGTAAAGAAGAAGCTGTAGATATGCTTTTGGACTTTGATACTACGTGGAAGTATAATAATGATGAAATAGGAGTAACATATAAAATTTACTCGCGCATAAAGCATCAAGCAAACTGTATTCCCTGTAAAGATATAGAAGAATTGCACTCGGCATATTACAAACGGTTATGTTATGAACTTAATTATGGAGATTTATCCCTTTTCATTGAATCAGAAATTTTATTAGACTATTTTCTTCCAATCATTTTAAAAAATGAGTTTGGGGATTCTGAAGAATATAATCTTAATATGAAGAAATGGATTGATATCATCAAGGGACTACCTGAAGGGGATAATACATTAAAGGTTTTGTCATCTATGATGATAGAAAGAATCAATTGGTTGTTCTCGCATAATATGAAACATGAGGGAATTAAACAGTTAGAATATTATATTTATAATGTTGATTCAGAAGCTTTTTTCAATTCGTGTTTTATGGGTAATTTGGGTGAACGCTATAAGAAACAGCCGGTTATCAAAGAGAAAAAATTGGTGTATTGTACCAATAATGCTTTGGTTTTATTGAATTATTATAAAAATAATGGTCTAGAAGACAAGTTCACATTATTAATGAAAAAGATAGAAGATGATACTCCTTTAGTGACAGATGCATATTTAAGTTTTAAGGAAGGCCAGGCGATATGTGAGATAAAAAATGCTCAATTCTTGAAATATAGAAATACAATAGGATATTGCAGTCTGTTTAATAGTTATTTTGATGATATGACAGAGAGACATTTTAGAGAAATTGAGATATCGGTAGAAGCTTTATCTCGAAATAGCAACTTTACTGATATTGCCTTTCATGTTGAACTGCTTTTAGAGTATGGATGGCAATCAGGTAAATATGATAAGGGGATAGAAATATGTAATAAGTTAACTAAACTATTTGAATCTGTAAGCAGATATACGGATCCAGTTGTAAAACAGAGTATTGAAAAACAATTGGACATTATAAAATTGTGCTGCTCTTTTTTTGAATTTCTAAAAGGCGAAAAAGTTATGGAAATAGGTAAATCAGCAAGGGTAAGTGACCGAAGTTTATATTATTTTTTAGGAGAATATTGCCTTTATAGTATATTAGATGGATTTATACGTAAATGGGAGGATAATAATGTAGAGTTGTATTTAGGCCTGGAAGATGACAGAAACAAATTAAGTCAATATGATAACTTTTCTATAAGATATCCTAAATGATATAGAGGGGAAAAGACTGTAACATTATGATTTGAGTAACCCCTGCACCGCTTATGCGGTGCAGGGGTACCGTTTATCCGAATTTGGCATCAATATGAGAGGCTTTAGATTAATTTCTTAAAGCCTCTTTTTAAATGTTTAAGCCAGGTGTTTATAACTTGAGTTCAACGATTTGTTCATAACACTGGTTTATTATGTTCGTCAACTAGAAAGTGAGCCACTTATAGAATAGCATTTATATTTATCTCATAAACAAGTAAAAAGGAGTTATGTGGAACCGTGATATAATACAATATTTGATTAAACGGGGGGATTTAAATCAAAAAAACAGCTAAATAATATGGTATTGAATGGACAGACGAGGACAGTAAACGGATATTAGAGAAGGATAATTATTAAATGCCTTGTTAATAAGCATAAAGACATGAAGTCAGGCAATTATAAAATAGTCTGGCCTTTGTTTTTTATAATATAAAAAATAAAATTTATTTGAGAATTCAGAGAAATAATTATATAATATAATGTACAGATAAAGTATACTTGTGTGTTTATCTGAACGGCCCACGTAGAAATGAAGATAGTCCGACATAGTGGATAATCACCTCTTCTTCTTTTCAGAGAGAATACCATTTCTAACATAGAAATGAAGATATTTCGACATTGTAGATATTTATTAGGAGAATATGCATATGAACGAAAATGATAATCATGTATCTATGATCTGTTCAAATAAAGAATGCTATTTTAATAAGCATCCATTTCCCATGTTTGAAGGGAATGATCGAAAATGCATGATTTGCAATTCTGATCTAATAATAGTAAATGAACAGCATTGGCTATCAAAGATTGTAGAAGATAAAAATCTGTGGCTTAAAGATTCCATAGACGAATGGCCCTGTTTGATTGCTTTTGAATTTAACAGGTTAAAAGCTCTGTGTGTGAATAAAAACTCATATGGAGTATTGTGGTGTCTTAAGGATAATTTCGAAGCTATAATTAAATTCGAGACACTTCTTGCATATGCTTGGGCGGCAGTTAATATGGATTCGTCTTTTGAAGAAGAGACAATTGCTAAGATAACTACTCCTAATCTATCTTTAGGGGCTTGGTTACAGTTAGCCAAGATAATAGTATCGAATCTAAAAGACCGGAATATTGGTTTGCCTAAAAATATATTATTAGATGTTATAGTGGATTATTATAATACATATGACATTGTGAATTGGAGAAATGAGAAATTTGGACATGGGGTTATGGGCTTTGAAGACGATGAATCTTATAAAAATGATATTAGCATTAAAATATTCAGATTATGTGAATTGCTTAAAAAAATCGATTACAGCCTGAGAAGAATAAAACTATACGTTAATCATAATATAGATAGAGTTTATTTAAATGGGGCTGCGATAGCAAGGACTCTTTCAGCTGAAGAAGAAATATATGCGGATATTGAATCTGAATATGAAGAATCATTTATTATTTCCCCCTTTATTAATATTTGTAAAAATGATGATGGCGGTTTTGGGGTATATTTTTTTGACAGTCAAAAACGTCCGAGTATTTCAATTTTCCAGGAATATAATGAGGGCAGGAGGATTAAGCGCAGGGATACATATTTTGAACGCTTAAGTGCTTGCCTAAATAAAAAGGGATTGTCTTTAGACAGTATTGCAGATAATCCGAACAAAAGTGAAGAAGAATACAGGATATTAGATGCTCCGTTTGTCGTAGATGCATATGTTCCACAGAGTCATCTTTTAACGTGGGTAAAAAATTCTGTGGAAAAGCATTCAAAAGGTATTTTTTTATTGAAAATGGAAAGAGGTACTGGTAAAAGTGTATTTACCGAAAAGTTGAACAGACTGTTTAAAGATCCACTGGTTTTTGATGAAAAATGCGATGTCAGAACTTATCATTTAAGCAGGATGCAGACTGGCGGAGCAGGCGACATGATTACATATTTATCTTGGCTATGGGATCATGACTATAATGGTTATAGGTACATGGGCATTAAGCAGTGGAATGAGAAAATCGAGATTGCACCATCACAGATTATGGTAAGGTATTTGGAAAGTGTCCTTGAAAGCCGAAAAGCATGTTCTCGTTCTGATAAAATCATGATGGTTTTTGACGGTTTAGATGAGATAGTTGATGACAAAATATGGAGTTATTTCCCTAAAACAGAGGAATTGCCGGAAGGAGTATATTTGTTACTCTCTTCAAGAAATCCGGAAACAGAAAAATTAGATGAAAAAATATCAAATAATATTAAAAGCATTGTACCCAATGAGGAATTATCAGTACATAAGGAATGTGACGATAATATAGCATTTCTCAGACAATATATTACCAATACAAATCTTTCAGGGATGAGTGTTGTAAAGAAGAATTTACTTATTGAAAAATCATCATTTAGAATTCTGGAATTATCTCTTCTATGCAGAATGCTTGAAAATGGCATGAGCATGGAAACAATAGGTGATTCCAAAGATTTAATGGAAAGATATTTGGCATTATTACAAAAAAGATACGGAGTCAAGGAATTCAATAAGATAAAAGAACTACTGGTTATTATTGCAGCACTTGGAACCAAAGAACCCTTATCATTAAACTCGATTGCCCAGATTTCTATGGATAATAATGTGACCATCGGGTTGATCGGTATGATTTATGATATTTCTCCACTTTTAGATATTGAACACGGTGAAAACGGTAACTGTTATAGAATTTCTAATGAAGACGTTGAAAAACAAATAATAAAAAGTATTACTGACAGTTACGATATTATCCGTAATATAATTGAATTTGCACTTGCCGCGATGAAAGAGGATTATATACCTGAAAAGAACAGTGGAGAGAGTATAGTTTGTGCACATATAACAGAGTTATCATTGATGGTTCCGGAAGGAACAAGAGTAATGGGAGATGACAGATATGATGTTTTATTGAATTTTTGTAATAAATATAAGTCACAAACCCTTATTTATAGTAGTCATATGGTTTATAACTGCCACAAGCAGTTATATTATCTGTGTTCAATCGACTTTGGATATAGCCACATCAATACTATACGTGCTAAAGTTGAGTTATCGTCAAGCCTTGGGCAAATAGGGAGACGAAAAGAGGCAATTGAGAACTCAAGAGAAACACTAAAAAAATATGTAAATATTTTAGGCGAAATGAATACAGAAACGGTAGATTTTGAATATGAATTGGCTGAAAGAATTGGAATTACTATAGACAAACAAAATAATGTGGAACCGATTGCCCTGTTTTGGGATGTTTTTAAGAAAAGGAGAAAAATTTACGGGATTAATCACAAAAAAACATTGGAAGCATTATCAAGCGTAGCTAGAGGATATTCTTTACAAAGAGATTACAGACATGCTATTAAATTGGAAAATAAAATATATAGAATAAGACGTAGAGCATTAGGAGAGGGACACAAAGAAACATTACTTACGTTGTGGTCAATAGCAGATAATTATGAGAATATGGGGCTATATGAAAAAGCATTAAAGATATATAAGTATATATATGATAATAAAAGAAAAAGACTTGGAAAAGAAAATGATTCTTCAATGAGGACTTTGTATGATATCGCAGAATTGCTTTTGAAAACAAAGAATAAAGTAGAAGCAATGAAGGCTTATGATAATATATATACTAGTCTTTCTTCACTTCAGGAATTAAATGAAGATGAATTGATCTTGTATAATAATCTTGCAATAAGTTATTACAGACAAGGTGATGAGAATAAAACAATTTATATAATGGAATCGTTAAAAAATATATATGAGAAAATGATTAATAGTAAGGATTTTTCAGTGAGAGCTGCAGAAAAATATACTAGGACACTGTTCTATTTCAAAAGAAATAAAGAGGCAATAAAATGGGAAAAAAGGATACTCGAAAATACCGTAAGGAATAAAGGTATTAATCATTATGAAAGTGTTTATCTACAAAATAATTATTCTATTTGGTTAGATAAATGCGGAGAGTATGATAAAGCCCAAATAGAATTGAAAAAAACATATGAAATGTATAAAGAGTTATATGGTGAAACATCTGTACATGCACTAACTCTTTTGCATAAAATTGCCACCATGATGTGCAAAATTGGTAATTATCAGGATGCATATTCTATCGAGAATGATGTGTGTGATAAGATATATAAAACTGGTAGTGGCGATGAACTGTTATTGATTCAAAGTCAATGTACTTTAGGGGTATGTTTATACGAATTAGGGAGGACAAATGAAGCACTAAATATACTTGCTAAGATTTTTGAAAATTTTAGAGAATTATATAAAGCTAATTTACCGGATATTCTTGTTGAATGGAATAAAATCTCGGAAATACTTAAAAAACTCGGAATAACAAATGAAGAGTTCAAGAAAATATCTAAAACAGATTATAGAACTTTTTATAGCGTTAGCAGGTGTTGAAATATGATTTTATATATTTAAGGAGTAAGGTATTTATGGGCAAAATTAATATTTTTTTTGACGAAGCAGGTAATTTTGAAAATGATGTTAAAGGACTGAAATTTATCGCAGGATTAATATATGATGATTGTGATAAGGAGAATGGCTTTTTTAACGAAAAAGCCAGGATAAATCAGTTTTATTTGCAGGTTATTAGCCAGGCCAAAGAAAACTATCTGTCATCCTTGAAAAAGGATGAAAAGAATTTGGAAGAGTTATTTGTTTTTCCGGAAGCATTGCATGTATCAAAGGACAGAAATGTAAAAGATTCTAAACTTGTGGTCAGTTATGTGAAGGAGGAAGTAAATAAAGCACTTCCTGAATTTATTAAAGATGGGACGTTTAATGGGGAAAAAATAAAGATAAATGGTAAGAGTTCGGTACGAAAAGGGAAGTACCATTTGTTTGTTTATCTTAAAGGTGAGAATGATATAAAGTTTATGAAGTCTGCACCTGATTTTATAAATGAAGAATTTGCCTCTAATTTATATTACCATATGGTTTCAAGAACAATTGACAGGATCCTTATCAATAATCCGATATATCAAAACGTACCAACGGTTTGCTTTACCGCTCCCACCAGAAGTATTAATCCGGATCTAGATTCTGATTATAAAAAACTCGGCTATTCTCAAAATGGCAGATTCGTCGGAGGAAACGGTTTCTTTTTAACAAATAACGATGTATATAGAACCCTGATAGCCCAGAGCATGATATATAATAGAGATAAAAAAATTGATATTGAATATTTTAAGGTTTTTGACATTAAATATAAACTGACTACGGAAAATGGAAAAAGCAGTGTAAACGAAGGACTGTATATGGCAGATTCCATCTGCTCCTATCTGAGCTGGTTTATGAAAGGTAGTTTAGGATCGAAGATTAAAAAAATTGACAGTATTGCTTCTAAGATTAATCCGGAAAATGATAATCTTGTGTTTGCTTATGATAGTATAGACTTTTTATTTGATGATGTTTTAAAAGCATATAAGAATGATGACTTGTATGAAACGCTTAGTAAAACATATGACATCAGACAGCTTAATGATGACTGTGCAAAGTTCTATGATAAGAAATGGCTGTCTTTAATTGAAAGCTGGATACGTGATAAAAAAGATATGGTCATGCTGGAAAAAGGATTGGATAATCTGGATGCTTCTATCAGGATGAATAATCTCAACCAGGATAAGCTGGATTATATCTTTGGTTTTATATCGGGAATGCTTGAAAAAGACATATCTGGCAAACAGAATGGATATTTGTATGAAAAGTGTCGGTTTAAACTTTATTCGGTAGGCATAACAGCAAAGTGCCATATTGGTGATCCTTCAGCTGCATTACATTACTATAATCTATGTACCGGAATGATGCAGTATGCCGGAATAGACCAGATTGTTTCTATGCGTAATAGGATATGTGTCGCTCTTGAAGATTTATTTGCGTGGCGGCAAGCGGAAGAAATTGCAAAAGAAAACATGGAACTGGTAACAGAATACTCTGATCTTATGAACAAGTATTCAGATACAAAGGTAGGCTTTAACATTAACAAAGGAAAAGCGATAAGCCAGTATGCCAGGACACTTGCAGAGAAAAGAGACAAAAAAGCAGAGGAAATGTTTAGGGAAGCACTCAGGTTCTTTGATCCGTCAAGTCCGGATTATAAGATCACCCAGTCATATTTATTACACTTTTATCTGGATAACGGAATGTATAATAAATACGAAGATGAAGCCACCATGTATTTTGCAGGAAATGTAAGTTGTCAGGAAAGATTAAAATATGTATATAACCTGGATGAAAAAAGAACATCTGTAATTTCCAGAAAATTTGCATTCTATGTCCTGTTCAGAGGTTTGTTCTATTCTCAGGGGAAAAACGTGAGCGATGAAATATATTCAATGATCAAGGAGTATAGTTTTTCTGCTGATAAAGACGTGGAAGGAGTTAATACATATACGGAAGGGCATCCATGGGAGATAATATATAAATATCTTGAACTGATAGCAGAATCTAAGGAAGATCAGAAAATGGCACAGTATTTTGCAGATCAGAGAAAGAAGTGCATGAGGTCTTCCGGCGAAACAGTAGATGCATTGATGTTGTTTGGAGATGCAGAACTGGCCAGTATACGTGGCCTTGATAAAGAAAGACAGATTATTACCGGCCAGCTCTGTAATTACTTGATGAAACATTTTAAAAACTTCGAGGAATATGATTTCGCTGATAATGATGATGAAAGATATAAACAGCTTTCCGATATTTTTACGTTCATGTACCGATAATATAGCTTAGTGTCAGTATGCTTTACATATTTCATTATATGTGTTTTTTATAGCGGTTCTAAGACTAAGGGGTTCAAGAATTTCAATACTACTGCCATAGCTTAGAACCCAGGATATGAAGCTTTCATATCCAAGGATATCAACCATTAGAGAAAATGTGCCGTCAGCATTTTCTTTTAGGTCAGCATGACGGTTAGAGATATCATGCTTTATTTTAGTGATACAGTTGCTATCGTGTATAATTGCTTTTACAGATATGGGCTCTTCTGATAATGATATATCATGAGGACCCCATATCTTTTTTAATACATCTAATGCGATAATACGGATCTGGTGATCACATATTTTGTTTAAGGAAATTTTCTGCGGCTTATCATTTTTAAAATGCACATACGCAGTCGGAAAAAATCTTATCTCCCAGGTGTCATTATTCTGAAAAAGGGAAACAAGGTATTCCTGCCGGTTTGATCTGTTTCTATATAAGGCAAATGGGAAAAATGAGGTAAAATCCAATTTGCATATGCATTCGGCTGTTTTAAGTTCGGAAAGCATATTATGAATGCTGACAAGAAAGTCTTCATTTTCTGTTGGGGTATATGATGTGTATTCATTTATTATCATGATATTTTTAGCCACTTCATTTTTCTTGATGGAGTCATAGTAATTATCTAACATTGCATAGAAGCGGTCGTAAGTATCCTTATCTGTGATGGACGCTTTGGAGATTACGTAAATTGAATCCTTAGAATCATCATTTAACAGGAAGTGAATATTAGAAGGTGTGATCAGATTGTTCCCAGCGTAAAACTCAAATATATTCTGATTGAGTGAATGCTTGATTATCGAAATGAGTAATTCTGACGGGAGTTTTAATGATTTCGATAATTCTGATAAACAGTATGAATTGTTTAAAAGAGCTGACAGAACAGTCGCAGTTATTCTTAATGAGTCGTCTTTTATGAGCTGGATATTATCTTTGATCATTCTTTGCCTCCCATATTATAAGTGCTGTAATGTGACAGGGCTCTTTGGGCACCGGACAGTATGATTTTTTTAAGTTTTTCGTTTTCGATTACAATAGCATCACTTCCAAATCTGCGCAGATAATTGGCGAAATTAGATAAACCAAGTATATGATCGGAATATGTAATGTATTTTATGTTTTTACTGTTTAAACTACATGAATTCCCGGAGTCATCAGTAAAAGTCAACTTTGGAGAGTAATGCTTGGATAGTTCATCATCAATGTTTAATAAAGAAGCAGCGTAATCGAATTTCTCCCATTGCTTTTTTCTAAAAGCATATAAATGATGTATATTCAGGTAGTTTTCATATGAGTATCTTATTTTAATTACTACATGCTCTGTTTTCTGATCTTCTGAAATCCCGAACAATTCAGCCTGGAAACGTTTGAAATAACATTCGATCTTTGAAGCATGGCTGTTATTTTGCATGGCTTTTGAAAAGTTGGGCTCTTTGATTTTATGGACAGATGTCCAGTCAATCTGATCTGCACGAAATGCTTTTATTTCAGTTTTTGTCGGCTTGGATCTTCCGATAAGATACACTGCATCTTTTTCGCTTGAATATGCTATAAAGCCCAGGAAAAAGAAGTGTATTGGTTTTCCTTTATATAAAAAAGCAATTGGACTATTATGAGCGGCGTTACGCTTTAGTACTTGAGTATAAAAAGGCAGTCTGTTAAAAGCCGGTTCGGTATTGGAATGTAGTATAATATTGTTTTTTGTCAGATAAGCTAGTGATTTTTCATATATGTGTTTTCCAAATGCGTGCCCGGTTGACAGGCAGTATAATGAAAAGTTTAGAAGTTCGTTATCATCGTCCGGAAGAACGGTAAAATAAATATTATTTGCGGTGTAATGTCGCTGGTCTTTATTAAGAAGATTATTATCGACGAGCAAGGGGAGTATTTTCCTGAAAAGTGTAGCATGGGCGGCCGGCGGGTAATCCGGGTATTCCAAAGAACACATTTCATCGATGGTAAGCCCTTTTGCAGACAGGTAGTATAATACCAGTAACTCTTTCATGGCGTCTTCGTTGTTTTTTGTTAATGAGATGTTTTCAGTATTCAAGTACTTCTCTTTAGATTTAATACTGTTTAGTACAAAGCCCTGGCTACGGAGATATTCATAATCACCCTTAACTGTTCGAAGACTGACGTTTAATAAATCTGACAGATCACTCTGAGTGAGAGATGGGTTCTTGTGTAATAATTCAATAATACTATTTCTTCTTTCTTCAACTTTCCCCATTAAACAAAACACCGTCCTTTCATAATGAAAAAAGTGCAAGTTTTTAATACTTTGATTATATACTGTTTTATTCGATAATACAAGTGAAAGATAAAATACGAACGAAGAATAAAAGTGCAAAAATATGATACTGTAAGCATGAAGAATGAGATGTTAGAATATGTCCAGAACGAAGCAGGGACACGAACTAAGATCTGAACTTTGTAGAAATGGAAAAGGCGATGCAATGTAAACCCGCGACCACACCATAAGGAGGTGCTGCGTATGAACAAGTTCTATAAATTAGCACTTACAATCTTCATGATATTCTATGTTATCTCACCTGTAGATGCCTACCCGGGTCCGATAGACGATTTACTCGTCATCCTGATCACCCAGGCATTGAAGAAGGGAGGCGATAAAGTGTTAGACAAAGATTAAGTCTAACGCCTCTCATCTTCAACCTGTAACCCATAAATCAAGATTCCGGGGCGAAAGCCCCGGAGAAAGGAAAACAAAGTGCAAAAATATGATACTGTAAGCTGGAAGACGGAGATGATAGAATGTAATCATAGCAAAGCAGGAGCACCTGTTAGGATCAGTTCGTACAAATATCTATTATTATAAGGGTTAAGATTCCCTGATAATTATTTGGAATGATCTAGGAAAACGGTATATGTACGTATTAAGCTCCTTGAACCTCCTTTCAACACAATAACTCTCGCAAAAACAAATAAAGGAGTCGTACTACCGTTTTCTTATTTCTTTTTATTATTACGTAGCTACGCTTGAACATTAAATATATACGCTTGATTCATTAGCAGTTATGTATATAAGTAAATGAAATATGATGATTGATAAAGTGCAAAAATATGATACTGTAAACCAGAAGGCTGAGATGTTAGAATGTAACCAGAACAAAGCAAGGACACAAACTAAGATCTGAACTATCCGGAAATGGAAAAGACGATGCAATGTAAACCCTCGACCACACCCAAAGGAGGTGCTGTGTATGAACAACTTCTATAAATTCGCACTTACAGTTTTTGCAATTGCTTACTTTCTTTCACCCATAGATGCCTGTCCGGGCTTGATAGACGATATACTCGTCATCATAATCACACAGGCATTAAAGAAGGGAGGCGATAAAGTGTCAGACAAAGATTAAGTCTAACGCCTCTCATCTTCATCCCGTAACCCGTCAACCAGATTCCGGGGCGGAAAGCCCCGGAGAAAGGAAAAAATAAAGTGCAAAAATATGATACTGTAAACCAGAAAGCTGAGATATTAGAATGTAATCAGAACGAAGCAAGGATGCGAACTAAGATCTGAACTATCCGGAAATGGAAAAGACGATGCAATGTAAACCCTCGACCACACCCAAAGGAGGTGCTGTGTATGAACAACTTCTATAAATTCGCACTTACAATCTTCATGATACTCTATGTTATCTCACCTTTAGATGCCTGTCCGGGTCCGATAGACGATATCCTCGTCATCTTGATCACCCAGGCATTGAAGAAGGGAGGCGATAAAGTGTTAGACAAAGATTAAGTCTAACGCCTCTCATCTTCACCCCGTAACCTGTCAATCAAGATTCCGGGGCGAAAAGCCCCGGAGATAAGGAGGCTGCTTATGCCTAAGAAAAGAGAAAGCAATCATCTGAAAGCCCAGAAAGAAGGAAAGATCAGAGATGGGTTCAGATGTCAGATATGTGGCAGTACTGACCATACAGAAGGTCATCATATTATTGATTACCAATATGGTGGCAGAGGTTCCAAAGACAATATTGTTACTTTATGTCATAAATGTCATAAAAAAGTGCATAAGGGGGGCTTAGACATATGTTTCTTCTGATATTAATCGCTGTATGTAAAAAAGTATTTTCCATTAAAGGCACATCGAGATAGGAGGTTGACTATGGGTGAGAACAAGAGAAACACCTCGCTGGTGTTTATAGCTAAAAATTTGACATGCAATCAGGCTTCAAGGCTGTTTTCTGAAATTCTGAACACAAAAGAGAAATATGCTCCGGATGGGCGGGGAACCATAAGAAAAGAAAAATATGATTCTTATGTCAGCGGGGCCAGGCATAAGGGAATCCATGGCTGAAAGGGGATGTGGCATATGACAAACAAAAAGAATTTCTCAATCGTTACAGTTATTTCTAATCTTACAAAGGGCGAAGCATTGGAGCTTAAAGCCGCACTGATCAATAAATCTGATAAGATTGCTCCGAGAGCTAAGCACTTTGCCTCAACGGGCGATGGGTCGAATATAGCCCGCGCGATAACAAATTATGAATCCAAAAGGATTACGGACCGGAGGTGATAGAATCATGAGAATTAATATTATGAAAAAAGGTGACGAATTTGCAGGATTATATGGTAACCTTATAGCAATTAAAAAAGCATCCGGTGAAGTTGAACTGACGGAGATAATACTAGATGAAAACGGATTGATTCGTTTGGCGGACAAACCTAAGATCTGTATAGGTTATGGTAATAATGTTGTTCAGGTATCTTCGGAAGGTGGAGATATTGAAGTGGTGACTTTCTGATTAACAGAAAGGATATTCATATACAAAAGATTAAAAGGGGGGAAGGAGTCATGGATGAAAAAGTAGTCTCAAGAATTATTGAACGGATGAAGCAATATAATCCTGATCTGACGGTGATCAAGATAGTAAGATATGGCTGCAGTTATTTGGTACTTGCAGTTTACGATCTGGCTAATGGCATATGTGAAATGGATCCTTTTTATCTTTATTATCCATTGACTAAAAGAATAAGAGGATTTTGTCCAACATCGAATGTTTGGTTATTTGGCAGATTCTTGAAACATGGAAAAGTTATTTATATGGACCCGAGTTGTGGACAATCAGGTTAAAGAAAGGTAATCAGCACTTATGGAAACATTGATATTAAAAAGCTTACCCGAAGCAATTGTAAATATGATTCATGAACATCCGGAACAATGTATCATCAGCGGGATTGTTATTCTAGTTTTGGTATGGACGATTGGAATAATAAAGATTATCCGAAATAATCATAAAACCCCGAAGGATAAAAAGAAGAATAAAACATAATTTTTATATGGAAATGACAGTAAAAACAATCAATATTAATCAAAACAATAATTAAAAATGGAGGATTATCGAATGAGATCATTTACAAAAGTTATCGCGGTTATATTTATTGCAGCAATCATTACAGGACTTTTCAGCACAAGCGCAGCGAAAGCAGCAGGTGATTTTATACCAGATGAGTTTCAGGCTGCCAAGCCCGAGTTTAAATTAAAACGTATCAACTCCGGTACCGGAGTAAAAGTAGTTATAGAACCAACAGAAAGAGCTAATTACTATACGATCTATATCACCAACACCAAGAATACTTACAGTAAATATATGTATAATAATGGGCAAGAAGATCGTATTGTAAAGAATATAACGGCTAATCCTGACGAGAAAACTGTGCTTAAAATCGAAGGACTTCCTAAGGGCAGTTATACCTTCATGGTAGAAGCATGCAGACATGATTACAGAGGAATGTATGTAGTCGGAAGCGAAAATTACAGTGTAGAAAAAACTATAAGAGTTAAAGGCGCTAAAAAGATACCGGTAGAGGAAAAAGAATATGATTTTTCAAAGGTAAAAGCAGGGGATATTATCAAATTCGGATCCTACGAGCAGGATGACAATATGGTTAACGGTACAGAACCTATAGAATGGATCGTTCTAAACAGGGACTCGGACAAAATACTTGTGCTTAGTAAGTATGCACTCGATGCTGTACCTTTTACCACTATTCCCGGAACGACGTGGGAAACAAGTACAATACGTAAGTGGCTTGGAAAAGTATTCTATAAATCAGCTTTTTCGGAATCTGAGAAGAACTACATCATGCAGGTAACCAATGAAAGCTGTGGGATTTATCATGAACATAATGGAAATGCGACAAAGGATAAGCTATTCTTCCTTTCCTTTAAAGATGTAACTACAAAAGAGGTTGGATTATGTGAGAATACCATACATTGCAGTTATGATATAGCAAGAAGATGTGCACCTACGAAGTATGCTTTGACCCAGGGTTGTAAAAACAGTAGTACAGTGCTTGAAGATTATAAAAAAGATTACATTACAAAGGAGGAAGAGTATGCATGCTGCTGGTGGCTCAGAAATACGGAATCATCATATAAATATGCTTCATATGTTTACTATACTGGAGGTGTAAAAACAGAAATATCAGGTTTGTTATCTTATGTCGGTGTTCGGCCGGCTATGTATATAAAATTGAAGTAATAAAAAAATAATAACAAAACAAACAATACACGACTTTATGGAGGAAAAACAAAATGAAATCATCTAAGATTATAACATTTATTATGACAGTGGCAATTGTAATAGGAGCATTTTCCGGTTTTAAGGTTAACGCAGCAGAATATGTATCTCCTGCTGATACACCGGTCTTTTCGGTAAAGACTATAAATAACGGAGAAAAGATCCAGATCACTATTGAAAAGACCAAAGGGGCTAAGTATTACCATATTTCTGCATACAAAATGGAAGAAAGCAGTTACTATGACGGATATAAAGGCACATTATGGTTTGAGAATGGTATCAATGAAAGAATAGACAAGGATGGAACTGAGACAAGGATCGTTTCCTACGAGTTGCCTCAGGGAAAATACTGCGTGACGGTAGCTGCATGTAATGATCAGGCATATGAGAAATATACCTATGCAGATGAAAAAGAAATAACTATAAATAAACCTTATAAGGGTAAAGGCTATGCAAAGAAATACGATTTTTCAGATGTTAAGCAGGGAGATATCATAAGATTTGGTACATATGAACAGGACGGAGACTTTACTAATGGTCCTGAGAATATCGAGTGGATAGTCCTTGCAAAATCAAAGAAGCATTTGTTTGTAGTAAGCAGATATGCACTTGATAGTTTACCTTATAACCTTAACCAGGATGGGGTCACATGGGAGAACTGTACTTTGAGGAAGTGGCTTAATAAAAAGTTTTATAAAGCAGCATTTAATAAAACTGAAAGAAGCCTGATCTCAAAAGTTAAGATCAAAAATGAAGATAATGACAGCTACGGAACAGATGGCGGTAATGATACAAAAGACAAAGTATTTCTCATGTCTAATTCAGAAGTAAAAAAATATATGGAAAAACTAAGCAAACTGCCTGAATTTGAAAATGTGCCCTTTACCAGGTGCAGGTCCACAGACTATGCAGGTGATGAAGGATTAACAACATTTCTGTATGGTTGTTGTGACTGGTGGACTCGTACACCAGGAGAATATAGTAATAGGGCATCCTTTGTAGATAGCAGGGGCTGTATCGATAAGGAGGGCTATGGTCAGCATTATTATGGCTGGGATGATTTCTTTGGTGTCAGACCGGCTATGTATATAAAGATAAGTAATTAACATGTCATAGTAAGGTTGTACATTAAGTTAAAATCCGTTTTGATGTAATGATATAAGAGAAATTGGATTTTTTTGAAAAAGGCTTATGTATAGAGTAAATATTACCGATATAAGATATGGGTGTTTATATAATGAAATCAGCATAGGCAAACAAAAACTATAAACCTGCGGAGGATATTTTATGAAATTATCAAAAACTGGAAAAAACGGCTGGCATCACAGAAACGGAGTAAAGGTTAACAACAGTAAACAGGAGGGATTTGTTTACAGTATTCCTCATAATGATGGTGAGAGTACAGATAAGTTTGTTGAAGACAGAAAGAAAGATTTTAAGAGACTTTATAAGGTATTTCCTTCTGTTGAAAAAGCCAGAAACATAAGTGAAGAGATTGCTGCAGTCATAGATAAAACGATCAGAAATAAAAGAACAGAAATATGGACCGGAAAAAATGATTATTCTGAAATGGCCTGCAGATTCAGAAATCTGCTTCAGCGCGAATCTATGTTCAGACAGCCTGTAGAAGTAAAAACCGCTGAATATATGGTTTATGGTCTTTTGCGATCAAGCCTGCGTTCTGAAAAAACGGAGAAGGATCTTATAGATTTTTTATGCCATGTGAATGACAAGTCCTCATCAGCTGGTGCAATATTTATGCAGGAGCTGACCAGGGATTATATGGGTGAAAAGATCAATTATAAGTCGATAATAAACCAGAATCTCGTAATCCAGCCTGTTAAGACAGAATCCTTAAAAGATAACATTGATCAGGAGGATGTTTTACTAACTGTTTCCGAAAGGAAAAATCCTGAAGACTCGGCAAAGAATTATAAAAGTATTGAAAATAAAGCATTACGGAGCTTTTTATTGGAATATGCCAGCCTTGATGATAATAAGCGTAAGGATCTGAGAAAAAAGCTCCGCAGGATAGTTGTACTCTATTTTTATGGAAAGTCCGAAGCAGACGGCTTAGGAGAAAACTTTGATGAGTGGAATGACCATGAATCCAGGCGTGCATGTGAGGAGAAGTTCATTGAATTTGATGAGAGTACCAAGGATAATTTCAGATCCAAAACATCTAAGCTGATAAGAAATGCCAATATCACAGCATACAGGACTTCAAAAGAAATCATTGAAAACAATCATGACGGGCTGTATTTTGCCAATCCTGATTATAATTTCCTTTGGTTAAGGCATTTATCCAGGGAGGTTGAGCGTCTGACATCAAATATCAATGCTGATAAGACGTATAAGCTGAATAAGGGCTATTTAAGTGAAAAGTCCTGGAAGGGAATAATCAATTATCTTAGCATAAAGTATATAGCTATAGGCAAATCTGTATTCAATTTCGCATCTTCCGGAGTAGATTCTGATGGCAGTGATATACAGATTGGCGAAGTAAACAGGGAGTTCCAAAACGGAATAAGTTCATTTGAATATGAGAGGATAAAAGCCGAAGAAACACTTCAGAGAGAAAGTGCGGTAAAAGTTGCCTTTGCTGCAAGACATCTTGCATCGGCTACGATGAATCTTACACCGGAAGATTCAGATATGCTCCTGTTTGATAAGGACAAAATGTCTCAGAATCTAAAAGATACAGGCAGGGTACTGGCTGATGTATTGCAGTTTTTTGGAGGACAGTCTGTCTGGAAGGATTATATTATAAAAGAAACTGAAAAGTATTCAAGTGAAGAAGAATTCGGAACTGATTTATTATATAATCTGAAAAAATGCGTCTATGCCTTAAGAAATGACAGTTTCCATTTCAAAACTTTGAATAATAAGGCTGATTGGGATACTGACCTTGTAGCAGGATTGTTTGAAAAAGACTGTGAAAACATGGTAGGCCTTGATAAAGATAAGTTTTATGATAATAACCTTTACAAGTTCTTTAAACAGGAAGACCTGAAAAAAGTATTAGACAAACTGTATGATAAAATCCATGACAGGGCATCTCAGATACCTGCTTTCAATACAGTGTTTGTAAGAAATAATTTCAGCAGGTTCCTGTTGTCTAAAGGTATCACACGCTCATTTGCGTCAGAGGAGCAGGGAAGACAGTTTGCAAGTGCAGTATATTATCTTTTCAAAGAAATCTATTACAATGATTTTATCCAGTCAGGAAATGCTAAAACGCTGTTCCTGAATTATGTTAATTCAATCAAAATCGAGAAAGCAATTAACAGATACGGGAAAGAAGAAACTAAAAGAGAATGCAAACCGGCAGAAGATTTCAAGACATATATAACGTTGTGCCGGAATATGAGTTTCTCTGAGATATGTCAGGCAGTAATGACTGAGTATAACCAGCAGAACAACCAGTCCAGAAAGAAAAAATCAGCTTTTGATACAGCAAAAAACAAAGATAAATTCAGACATTATGTAGATATTTTACATGAAGGGATCAGGGAAGCATTTGCAGCATATATTGGTCTCAATGATCAGAAAAATTATGATGGTATATATGGCTTTGTAAAGTCATTTAACAGCAGCGATGTGTTCACAGTCGAAAAGGACAAGTTTATTGAAGGGTACAGATCTGAACGTTTCCAAAATCTGATCAGTAAAGTGAGACAGAATCCTGAACTTCAAAAGTGGTATATTGTGGCTAGACTTCTGAATCCCAAACAGGTAAATGAACTTTCCGGATCGATAAGAAGCTATAAGCAGTATATTGAAGATGTATGCCGCAGGTCGATCGCTGAAAAATGTCCTGTAAGGAAAAATGATGGAAAAGAGGTAAGCAAAGCTTCTTTTGATAATGATGTAAAAGAACTGATGTCCATCGATTATATGGGTGTTGTAGCGATATTGGAGATATGTATACGTCTTAACGGAAGATTTTCAACAGTATGCGATGATTATTTTAAGGATGGTGCTGACGGCTATGCTGAATATCTGGAGCAGTATCTTGATTATCAAGATGAAAAAACTAAGGATGCCGGTGTAAGTCCTTCAACCATGCTGTCGATGTTTTCAGAAGAAGTCTCAGCGGATAATACTGATAAGAATCAGGGAATCATATATCATGACGGGACTAATCCCATTATGAACAGAAATATTCTCTTATCGAAACTCTATGGTGGAGCAAATTCGGTAATACATTCTGTAAAGAAGGTGGATAACCGCCTGATAGCAGATTTTATTAAAAGCGGTAAGCTTATACAGGAATACAATAAGAGAGGATACTGTATTAATGAGGAGGAACAGAAAAATCTGAAGAGATATCAGGCTCTTAAGAACAGGGTTGAGTTCCGAGATATAGTAGAATATGGCGAAATCCTGGATGAACTGCAAGGGCAACTGATTAACTGGAGTTATTTAAGGGAACGTGATCTGATGTATTTCCAGCTTGGTTTCCATTATACGAGCCTTCATAATTCTGAAAGAAAGTTTGAAGGGTACAGATATATAACTAAAGAAGACGGAAGTGTTATAGAGAATGCAGTACTGCACCAGATTCTATCATTATATATTAACGGAATACCGTTCTATTACAGCTACGCCGATGTGGAAGGCAGAGACCGGTTTATTTGCTGTGCACTAAAGAAGAAAGAACCTGTTGATGGTACCAGCAACAAGTTTGAAGATACCGGAACAAAGATGAGATATGTAGGATATTACTGCAAAGAAGGTGATAATTATCTGGGTGAAGGGATATATCTTGCAGGTCTGGAACTGTTTGAGAATATTGCTGAACATGATAATATCATCAAGCTTAGAAACTACATAGATCATTTCCATTATTATATTGAAGACGACAGGTCGATGCTGGATGTTTACAGTGAAGTTTTTGACAGATATTTTTCATATGATATTAAATATCAGAAGAATGTTGTTAATATGCTGTATAATGTCCTTTTGAGTCATTTCGCTAAAGCCGGATTTGAATTTGGCGAAGGAATAAAACAGATAGGAAGCAGCAAAAAGAACGAAATGCCGTTAACCAAAAAGATGGCGCGCATTCTGCTGAAATCACTTGAATCGGATGATTTTACTTATAAGATTGGTAATACATCTGAAGCAAAGAATCAGGAAACGGTCGTTCTTCCTGCCAGAGATGATCTTTTCCTTGATGCTCTTGGAAAAGTACTTAATTGGGATGGCAGTATTACTGATGAAAACGCTTTACAGAAAACAGAGATTATTACAGGAAGAAGTGGCAATTATCTGAAGAAATCAAGGAACAGTGATAAGAAGAATGATGGTAATAAAAGAAGTGATATAAAAAAATCATTCAATAAAGATAAAAACATACCCGAAAAGAAAGAAGCACTGACCAGTACTCCGTTTGCAAACCTGTTTAATAATTTACATATGGATTTTGATTAAATGATAAGATGATCTTTGCGTAGATAACAACATGTTATGTAACAAATTTGTAATAAAATTTGTTGAAAAATACTTGCGGTACAGTTTTTGAAATGAAAAACGTTGTTTTCAGAATATTCTGTGAACAATGTGCAAAAACAGCCTTTGGAAGCCCATGTTTATGCGGGTTTTCAGAGGTGACCGTAGAAAAGAAGATAGTCCAACATAGTGGATAATCAGATATTACTTCTTCGGAGAAGTCTTAGTTACGACCTCGTAGAAAATAAGATAGTCCAACATAGTGAATAATCAGTACTCCGTCAAACTTGTATCTGTTCATAAAATCACAGAGTAGAAAAGAAGATAGTCCAACATAGTGGATAATCAGTCATCGTGATCTTCATAATCTTCGATGGGTTCATTGACGTAGAAAAGAAGATAGTCCAACATAGCGGATAATCACCCCTTATGGTCTTACTTATTCTCAGTTCCCTCAGTGTAGAAAAGAAGATAGTCCAACATAGTGGATAATCACAGTTTATGACCCCATTCACAAAGATTGTCAAGCCAATTGTAGAAAAGAAGATAGTCCAACATAGTGGATAATCACCTCCGTCTTTAAGGTCGAGACAGTTAAGAGATTTGGTAAGTAGAAAAGAAGATAGTCCAACATAGTGGATAATCACCCGTCCTCTAGCTTGAATTCGTCTCAGTTAGGATCCTCGTAGAAAAGAAGATAGTCCAACACAGTGGATAATCACTTATAAGATTCGCCTCCCATTTCGACTTTGGTAGCTATAGAAATCTGTATTAACGAAGACAGTCCAACATAGTGGACACTCACCCGATAATGCGTCTTCCAAATTTGACTGCGAGGAAGAAATGAAGACAGTCCAACATGGTGGATAATCACCCTTTTCTGCTTCCAACTCTACCTGAAGCTGCTTCTTCGTAGAAATGAGGATAGTCCAACATAGCAACTAATTAACCGTTTTATGATACGTTAGTTGAAATCACTTTTTATAGGCAATTAAGATAGGGTAAAAAATTAAAGAAACAGCTGAAAATATCAGCTGTTTTCGTATGGTCTGGATAGAAAGATTATAGAGTAGGCATCAAGTTATCTTTGGGCATTTGTAAAGATTTTATAGAAATATCATTTATATTATTATTAAGGAATAATGTAAGACTTTTTTCAATCTTGAGAAGCTGATTATATTCCTTTTGTTTAGTGATAGAAGAGGATAAAAGTGTATTTTTGTCCGATATAAGTTTATTATAATGATTTTTAATATGTTGCACTTCTAAAGTTTCTGCATTTATTCCAGCATTTTTGAGCCAGTTAACCGCACCCCAGTATTGTTCAAGCTGATCAGAATGGGTGCGGTAATAATCATCCTGATCCCTGGCTTTTTCATAAGCAGTATTATATTTCTTGTTATCCTGAAGGTATTTGGCATGACGGAGGATGGATTCGAAATGCTTGATTTCTTTGCCGAGAATATTAGCCTGTTTGCGTTCTGACATTATCTGTTCTTGGAGTTCCTTTATTCGGGCGGCACGTGCACTTTTTGACTGCAGGTTCAGTCTACCAAGTTCGGCATACATAGCTGCGGTACGTTTAAGATTTTCCTTCTGTGCCCACTTGGAATAAGCTATACTTCCTGATACTTTTTTGCTTGTCATATCTATGAGGGTGGTCTTGATTCCGGAGAATGCAGGAGTATAGTTGGTATCTGTTTCTATCCCGGCGGATGGATTTATTTCTGTGAATCTTTCTGTTTTTTTTGTTCCTTTTTCTTCTATACGTTCCTTAATACGTTCTTTTGTATATTCCTGACCCAAAGTGCTGGCACGACCTCTTACAAATCTGTCTTTTCCAACAGGACGGAAGGAGATATATTTGGCTGCTTCATTGCCAAATGCTTCCCCGTTTATCTCATAACCCTTATCTTTCATAAGATTAAGAAAATCATTATAGGAGAGGGCGTTCTTAACACACACGTCTATATCTTTTTTTATCTGGGATTTCCATGAATCTCCCTTTTTTTCATGAAACCATTCATTGTAAGTTTTACCAGTCTCTTTAAACTCTTTTATCACGGATTTACCATGTTCTGCACATAGTTTATCACTTATGTCGCGGATCTTATAATAGTTGTTTATGGTAGAGCGGTATTTATGATGATTTATGTTATCTGCAGCACAGAAGATTAGATGATTATGAATATGATCACGGTCTGTATGTGTGGCAAAAACATAGGAATATTTACCTTGTAGGAACTTATCTGCAAGCTCCTGACCGATGTGGTGAGCTTCTGCACCGGACACTTCTCCGGGAGCAAAAGACTGGATGATATGGTAGGCTTTATTTGAGTCGGGTTGTCTTGTTTTTGACAGAACAAATTTGAAGTCCAGTTCAGCAGTTTGCTGTCCGCATCCGAAGGTTGATATAAGCACATTGTCGTCTGTTTTATGAGGGTTGCATATGTATGCTATTGCTTTTCCAACGGTAGCATTGATAGTGTGGATTTTTGTAACTGCCATAGCTTTTCCATCTCCTTCTTTAACTGGTCTATGTCTGACTGAAAGATGCTCCGGGTTTCATTTATCCTGTGGGCTATCTGGTTGATGTTTCCGGATATGTTGCTGAGCAGATAGTTGTTCCGGTGTATCTCTGAAAAGTCTATATCAAATACAAATCCGGTAAGTATCATCTGGCGGATGAAATCGGATTTGCTGCTCTTACCCGAAAGCCTGAACTTCTGTTCCAGGATATTGTGTTCTTCCTCTGTTAGGTAGATATGCATGCTTATATTTCTTGCTCTTTTTTTCATGTGAAATCCTTTCGTGATTCTGATCTTTTTCCATTGGTCATTTATATATAAAAATATGCATGTTAATTGTGCCGGTCTTATTCTTTTTCAATGTTATAAATACAGTGATATACTCGGGGGATAGGGGAGCTCCCCTACAAGCGGAAACTAGGCGTATATGGCACCGGGGATATTAGCCGGTTTCGACATTGGTGTGGCCAACAATGTCATGCTTGCTAATACGGCAAATCCCAGGTGGGGATTTGCGTAAAAACAAAAAAACTGCTAAGGCTCTCCAAAGGAGAACCATAACAGTTTTAGTGTTTTTTGAAGACAGCTTTATTCGGGAGTATTGTAGCAGAAGGTTGGAAATATAGCAAGAAGAAAATGAGGAAGTTCAAAGGGATTATTAAGATATTGCAGATTATCTTGCAAATAGAAATACTTAATTTGCCCAGGATACTCTTGATTTGTGTAAAGATAGTGTTTATCATAATAATATACAAACAGAGAAACAATATTGTTTCAAAATGTAGAAAGGAAGGGTATC